>Ga0208373_1000155_pt1 | contig 127992 bp, 82 predicted proteins | sample RifOxyC2_FD_184036 | JGI IMG/M metagenome (GOLD analysis project Ga0208373, IMG submission 184036) | Soil microbial communities from Rifle, Colorado - Rifle Oxygen_injection C2 (SPAdes) | ecosystem: Environmental > Terrestrial > Deep subsurface > Rock core/Sediment | place: Rifle, Colorado... | reverse complement strand
TTGAAAATCCAAATTCCTGAAAAACTTTCAATCGATTTGAAATTGAAATGTGGTACAGACCTTTAATAAAAAAAGGCTTTAAATAAGGGAAATGAGTCTAAATATGCCTAATTCAGCGGAACTTGGGTTAGATATGGATTAAAGAAGTCGCAAAGGGAAATAAAGCAGGCCTGCGGAATAAAGGACAGAAGCGACTTTTAATTTGAGGACCGGTTTTCCGGCGAGGTCTCGCTGTTTCACAGCGGACGCCCCGATATCACATCAACTACATACAGAAAATATATATTACTCCATTGTCTTCTTTAAGTCACTAAGCTTTTTTTTGAGTTTATCAATTGTCTCTACAAGTTCAAGTTCTTTAAAATTAATCTCCATTTGAACTTCGTTTTTCCTCAAATCCTTTAGTTTCTTTTTTGCACCATCTATCGTAAATCCTTCGTTATACAGTAAGCGCTGGATTAATAATACCATTTCTATATCTTTTTTTCTATAGGCACGTTGTCCGCCAATGCTTCTTACCGGTCTTAGAATTTTGAATTGCTTTTCCCAATACCTGAGAATATATGACTTAACTTTGGTAATATCACTTACCTCTCGTATTGTAAAAAATAACTTATCCGGAATCTGTATTTCTTGAGCAGGATTATTTTCCATTTTCTATCCTTTTTTTGAGTATTTCACTCGGTTTAAAAGCAGGAGAATTCCTCTCAGGAACAACAATTTTCTCGCCTGTCTTTGGATTCCTGCAGACTCTTTCTTTTCTTGTTCTTATAATAAACGTTCCAAAACCGCTGATTTGAACCTTGTCTCCATTCTTTAAGGAATCAACAATACAGTCAATAAAGGATTGAACCGCAACTTTAGCTACATTGCCGTTTACACCAAGATCTACTACTTTTTTGACCAGATTATTTTTCGTAACTGTTTCCATTTTATCCCCTTAGAAATTTTCTTCTTTTTTCAGCTTTCTTTGCATAAGATTATTAACGGCTGTTTTTGGATTATTCCGGTTAAAAAGCACGCCATAAGTCTCAGCCACTATCGGCATATCTACTTTTTCCTTCTTAGCAAGCCTGAAAACAGCTGCCGATGTAGTTACACCTTCCGCTACCATATCCATAGACTTTAATATTTTTGAAAGCTTTTCTCCCCGCCCAATTCGCTCTCCAACACTGCGATTTCTGCTATGCGGACTCATACAGGTAACTATAAGATCTCCAAAACCGGCCAAACCGTTTAAAGTTTCGGATTTTGCACCAAGCTTAAGAGCTAATCTTTTCATCTCAGCCATTCCCCTGGTCAGTAAAGCTGCTTTCGTATTATCTCCCAATTCCATTCCATCAAGAATGCCTTTGGAAAGGGCAATAACGTTCTTTAATGCACCGCCAAGCTCAACCCCTATCACATCCCTGCTGGTATAGACTCTGAAATATTTATTTGAAAATAAAGTTTGGAAATAAGATGCAATTTTTGCGTCCTTTGAAGCGACTATCACGGCTGTAGGCATCTTTCGACCAACTTCTTCCGCATGACTGGGACCTGACAATACAGCCAGTTTTATTTTTTTACCTAACTTTTTTTTAATTATCTCAGACATTCTCTCCAATGTTTTAGTATCAATACCTTTAACTACACTCAAAACAACAACATCATTTCTGATTTTCTCGTTTTTTAACTTATCCAAAACACTTCTTACAAATTTTGATGGTATTGCAATTACAATAGCTTTCGCTTCTTTTACCGCATCAGAAAGCGAAGCTGTAATCTTTATACCCTCAGGAATTTTAATTCCCGGTAAAAATTTTGTATTAATTCTTTTCTTGTTTAAATATTTTGCATAGGGCTTTAAATATTCATAAATAGTAACATTCTGACCATTTTCATTAAGTACCAATGCCAATGCTGTGCCCCAGCCTCCGGCACCTATAATTGCAACTTTTTCTGCCATATCTTATTCTCCGTCCCTTTATATAATCTTTTTATATTTGGAAGATGCCTGATTATTATCATTACACAAGCCAGAACACCGAATAACTGAAGAGGCAAAGATTCTCCGGAAAAAAACATTGTTACCGGAAAAATAATGGAGCCAATAATGGAACCTACAGAAACATATCTCGTCAGAAACACTAATATCGCAAAAGCTGAAAAGGCTACTATTGCTTCTATCGGTGCAAGAGCCAAAGCAACTCCTATACTTGTTGCTACACCTTTTCCGCCTTTGAACTTTAGAAAAAACGACCAGTTGTGACCGACTATTGCCGCTAAACCGCAGAGTATTGAAGCACTGATCAGTATTGGCAGAAATCTGGAAGTATCTCCTGTAAAAGCAGCAGCTGCTGCAGTAATTCCGAACAATCCGGGAATAAAGACTACGCATAGAAATCCTTTAAGAGCATCCAGAAGCAAGACAGATACACCCGGAAAAGTTCCGAAAGTTCTCATAATATTTGTCGCGCCTATATTCTTACTTCCCAATTCTCTGATATCTTTTTTATAAAACAATTTCCCGATTAAAAGACCAAAAGGAATTGATCCGATCATATACGAAAGCAAAACAGCACCGGTTATTTGAAATAATATTTTATCCAAATTTTTTAATCCCCTTTATACTGTAATCTACGAGAGAAATTGTACACAATAATACGGTAATATACATGTAAATTTCTATTTCCAGATTGTAATTAAAAGCAAAAACTGCATTAAGCAACAAAAGCATAACAGAAGTACTTTCAAAAAAATTGGTAATTTTTCCGAAAATACTGGGTTCTACTTTTATATTTGAAGTAATCATATACATTAATATCCAGCCAATAATAAGCAAAACATCCCTGCTGATTATTACTATCGCAATCCAATCCGGAATGTAGTTATTAAGCGCAAAAAGAATAAAAGCCGTATCAATAAGTAATTTATCAGCCAGGGGATCCAGCATAGCTCCCAGTAAACTCCGGGATTTCGAAAGCCTGGCGACAACACCGTCTATGACGTCAGTAATAATTGCCAAGAAAAATATTAAGGTCGCAATAGGCAGGCTCTTTCTGAAAAAAATAATAAATATAGGAACACCTATAATGCGCAACACCGTGAGAAAATTAGGGACTGTCAAAGTTCTCATACTTTCACAACCTTGTTTTTGCCGCTTTTCTTTGCGGTATAAAGCCGGTTATCAGCAATATCAATAAGATCCCTCGGTCCATTATTTTTACCGGACAAAGAAGAAATACCCAGACTTATGGTCAGGTTCTTTGTGCGTGATTTTTTCTTATATTCAAATTCATATTTTTCTACATTTTTCCGGAGTTCCTCAGCCAATTCAAATGCTTCATCCTTGTTTTTTCCTGGCAGGATTATTGCGAATTCTTCTCCTCCGTATCTTGCAGAACAAGCACTTTCTTCAAGCGTAGAATGTACAAGTGTTCCTATAGCTCTTAAAATACTATCGCCTTCCAGGTGTCCAAAGGTATCGTTATAATATTTAAAATCATCTATATCAAAATATATCAAAGATAATGATTTGCCGTTTTCTTTTGCTTTTTTATATTCTTCTCTCAATTTTTCTTGAAAATATCTGTGATTATACAAACCCGTCAATTCATCAGAGAAGGACAGACGTTCAATTCTCTCGTAAAATCTTGCATTTTGAATAGCGATAGCCGATTGATTTGCGAAAATTTCAAGCAAAGTAAGATCTTCCGCAGAAATTGCAGCTTTAGTGAACCCGTCTGCGACAACTACCAGTACACCAAGTACATTATTTCTTACGATCAACGGTATTGTGGCAAATTCTTTAAGGTTTAATAATTCAATCAAATGTTGTTCGCATCTGTGATCATTTTTCGCATCTTTTATTATAAAAGGTTTTTTCTCTATCGCAGTCCTTGAGATTATTCCGGTTGTTTCATCTAAATTAAAAAACTGCTGACGAAGAACTTCGTTTAAAACCCCCATTCCTATTTCTCCGCGTAAAACCGTTTTTTGTTTTTCTTCTACTGTCAGGAATATAAAAGCCCTCTCATATTTAAGTTCGCGGGTAAGATTATGCAAAATCATATCGAGTACATTTTCCAGATTCATAGTACTTCTTAAAGCTTCGGTAACCCTGTTAATTTCTTTAAACTCGTTGTACATATGTTGAAGCCCTCTAATCTGCCAATAATTGCTTACATCGTTCCTTACGAAAAAAAAGACAAAAAGAATAAAAATTCCGTATTTCAGATAAAGATCATTAATTTCTTCGAAGTCAAGAAAAACAAAGGCAGCAAGAAGAAGCAGAATTAAAAGAGTTGATGTCCTGACCAGCCAGGGCATCAATCTGAGACGATTCTCAGTGATAAACGTATTTACAAATTTGTTAATTTGACTTATCATTCTTTCTCTTTGTCATAATTTTCACAAAAACATCCACTATTGAAGGATCAAATTGCGTATACTTATTGCCTTCCAATTCACGTATGGCTTTTTCATGGCTCATAGCCTTTCTGTAGGGTCTGTCTGAAGTCATTGCTTCAAAGGAATCAACAACAGTTATGATTCTTGAAAGTATTGGAATATCTTCTTTTTTTAACCCGTCAGGATACCCGCCTCCTCCGTACATTTCATGATGGTGCGCAATGATTTTTGCGACATCTTTAAATTCTTCTATATTCGCAAGAATATTTGATCCAATAACCGGATGTTTTTTAATGACTTCATACTCTTCTTTAGTCAATTTCTCGGGTTTTTTTAGAATATTGTCGCTTATTGCGATTTTACCTATATCATGAAGAATTGCGCTGTATTGAAGAAGTTCCATTTCATTTTCTTTTAGTCCCATTTCTAATGCAATATCCGTCGCATACCTTAAAACCTCTTCTGAATGACCTTTAGTATAGTTATCCTTTTCATCAAGAGCTGTGGCAAAAGATTTAATAACATTCAGGTACATTTCTTTCCAATTTTTAAATAACCTGGTATTTTCTATTGCAATAGCAGTATGGGAAGTAAAAATCAACATTAACTTCCGGTCGTTACCGGAAAATTCACGTTTATGCCTGAAAAACAGAGTTAAAATACCGATGACTTTGTTTTTCGCTAAAAGCGGAATACAAACAAGAGACTTAATCCCCTCAGCTATTAATGGAGTTGACATTTCATATTTACTGTTTTCCAAATCTTCAATAACCATTATTTGATGTGTTTCTACAACTTCACCTTCACTGGTTGTAAATACTTTAAGATGTTGACCGTCCATGCATTTTGACGACAAGCCATAAGATATACAAAGTTCAAGTTCCTGGGTTTTTTCATTAAGCAGTCTTAAAGTTGAACCTTTTGCATCCATCATTTCACAAACAGATTTTGATATGAGATTTAAAACATCATCAAGCTTTAACGTTGATAAAATCACGTTTCCAATATAGGATATTGCAGAGAGTTCATTAATAATAGTCGCCGTGTTCTCATTCATCTTTGCGCGTTCAACTATTATTGAAGCCTTTTCTATAAGATTAGAATAATGGGACAATTCCCTTTCCGTAATATTATCTTTATATACAACAATACAACCAAAAACCTCATTATTAGTTTTAAGCGGGAAACCGATTCTACCGGTAATTCTTACAAATTTTCCGGAAGTAAAGACATTGTCGACAACTTCCTGATTTTCTTTCAGCAAATTAGATTCTCTCTTTATTTTAAAGCCACACACTGCTTTTACGGCACATTCATTTGTTCTGGCTGATTTCATAAATATTACCGCACTTTCAGATTTAGAGATACTTACAAACCTGTTAATCAGTACCTCTAAAACCTCTTCCGTGGTTAAAGAAAGTAAACCAATCTCAGTAATAGCATTTATACCCAGCAATTCCTCTTTGTAGGCCTTCTCCTGATCAATGAGCTTTTTATTCTCAATAACAATAGATATCTGCGAAGCAAATATTTTCATGTATTTTTTTTCTGCTTCTAAAAACAGCCGGGGATCTTCAAGACTTAAAAACAAGAGAGCTCCGGTAACTTTACCTTTTATTAATACCGGTATAATTACCCCTGTTTTCACGAGAATTACATTCGCCGGAGATTTTATTTCCACCTGTTTTCCTGCTTTTGTATCCTCCCAGAACTTTTGTAATTTTATTGTATTTAATGTAACTTCTTTAACCCATTTAATAAAATCTTCATTTCCGGTAATAACAGAAATATCATCATCTTTTTCGAAAAGAAAAATGCCAACGGCAACATTTTTAATAATTTTCCCGGCTTCAATTGTTATGACATTAAGAATATCCTTGGGGGCATTAGAGGAAGTTATCAATTCACTACTTCTATTAATTATTTTAAACTGATCAAATAAATTCTGTACCTGCCCTAAAAGTGAACTACTCTCATTTTTAAGTTTTAAAAAAAGCCAGCTAATAGATAAAACAAGAAGCAAAATTGATATAAACAATAATACATCTATAACTGGGACATTCAAATGCATTTTATATCCTTCTTTAAGTTAGATATAATTAGCTTAGCAAAGTATTAGCTTTTTGTCAATAACTCATTTGATATGAGAGATATTTTTGATAGGAGTGTTGAAATTCCCATAGATTCTTTGGCTGAGACAAATACAGCATCAGGATAGTCATTCTTTAAGCGTAGAATTCTGGATTTTTGAGTCATATCTATTTTATTTAACACTGTCAAAATAGGTTTATTTAGGACGTTTAACTCGCGAAGCTCCCTGTATACAGCTTCAATTTGAATGTCAAGATCTAATCTGCCGGCATCTAAAATCATAATTATGATATCAGAATATTCAATCTCTTCAAGAGTTGCCCTGAATGATGTCACCAGTTCAGACGGTAAGCTTCTGATAAATCCAACAGTATCAGTCAACAGAATACTGACTTTAGATGAAAGGTACAGTTTTCTGGTTGTCGGGTCCAGTGTTGAAAACAGCTTATTTTCAGCAAGAACATTAGATTTTGTCAACAAGTTAAGCAAAGTTGATTTTCCGGAGTTAGTGTAACCTACGAGAGTCGCATTCAGAAACCCCTTGGCTTTTCGTCCCTCTCTCATTATTTTTCGATGAGCCCTTACATCATCAAGCTTTCCTTTTAAAAATTCTATGCGGCTCCGTATATTACGCTTATCAACTTCCAGCTTTGTCTCACCCGGCCCCCTCGTTCCAATACCTCCACCCATCTGAGAAAGCTCTATTCCTTTTCCTGATAACCGCGGCAATAAATAGATAAGCTGAGCTAATTCTACCTGCAGCTTTCCCTCCGTTGTCCTTGCATGTCTTGCAAAAATATCAAGAATAAGAGTACACCTGTCTATTATTTTTCTTTTAATAGACTCTTCCAAATTACGCTGCTGATTTGGCTTTAAATTATTATTAAATATTATAACATCCGCGCCTATTTCTCGGCTTCTTTGGCGAATTTCATCAACTTTTCCCTTTCCAATAAAATAAGTCGCATCAGGAATACTTCTATTTTGAATTACTGTCTCAAGAATCTCCACTGAAGCGGTATTCGCAAGCAGTTCTGTTTCTTTATAAGAATCTGCCCCTTCGGTAGAAATTCCGCAAAGTACTCCTTTTTCTATAGGCATTTTTTTTCCTTTATTTTAGAGATAATGTATCTTAATAATATATCTATATCTTCTTTAGCATCAACCCAGTTAACCCTTGGATCTTTTTTAAACCACGTAATCTGCCGCTTTGCATAGTGCCTGGTATTCATTTTTGTTAAATATACAGCTTTTTCAAAAGTGATAAGCCCCTTAAGATGATCTGCAAATTGCCGGTAACCAAGACCATTTAACTGAGAAATTTCGAACCCATACTTATCAACTATAGTTTTCACTTCATTCAAAAGTCCCGCACTCAGCATTTTATCAACTCTATCATTTATTCTGGAATAAAGCTCTTTTCTTTCAAGATTCAGCCCGATGAGAACCGTACTTCCGATATCTAAAGGAATTGCAGACTTCGCAATTTCCTTTCTGGATTTATTTGTAACTCTAAACAACTCAAGCGCTCTTATTATCCTCATCTCATCATTAAAGTGAATATGTTTTGCAGAATCAGGATCTGATTTGACTAACTCTTCATAGAGGAATTTAAGTCCTTTTGTTTTTATTTCATCAATTATACTCTGCCTGACTCCCTTAAAAGAACCTTCCACCTTCAAAAGGCCGTCTAATACAGCTCTAACATACAAACCCGAACCGCCAACCAATATAGGAAAACGACCTTTACTAACAACTTCTTTTATGGACTGCCTTGCCATAGTTGAATAATCGAATGCATTTAACTCTGTTTTAGGAGATATAGTACCAATAAGATGGTGTTTAACCGTTTTTAATTGCCGCTCATCAGGTTTTGCAGATCCAATATCAAACTCCTTGTAAATCTGCAATGAATCAGCGGAAATAATTTCTCCTTCCAGCTCCTTTGCCAGCCTGAGAGAGATGTCCGTCTTACCTGAAGCGGTCGGCCCAAGGATTACAAGAAGAGAGGCATTTTTAAGTTCTTTTGAATTTTTTATCAAGCTCATCAAAGGTTATCTTAATTATCCCCGGTCTACCGTGAGGACAATATGGCAGGTCGCATTCAATAAAGTTATTTATTAATATAAGCATTAACTCATAGCTTAAAGAATCTCCCGCCCTCACAGCCGAATGACAAGCTAATGTCTTAACTATTAAATCTGCTTTGTCACTGATAGAGCTAGAGTTACGATTATCTTCTTCAAGCTGTTCAATAACTTCAATTAATACTCTTTCAGAATCCTTTCCTGCAAGAAATTCAGGGACTCCGTTAATCATAAAAGTATCTTTCCCGATAGCCTCAACATCGAAACCAAATGTCTTAAAAGTTTTTATATTATCATTAAGTATTTTAACTTGCTTGTATTTTAAACTAACACTTATTGACGTAAGTAACTGCTGGGATCCGCAAGATTGTTTTTTGTCTTTCAACTTCTCATAAAGCACTTTTTCATGCGCAACATGTTGATCAATTATGTATACAGCTTCTTCGTCAGCAGCTATGATATACATGCTTTTTGCCTGATAAATCGGTTTTAGACGGTATTTTTTTTCATCTTGAAGAACCTCCTGAACAAAAGAGGCTCTATTTTCAAAAGCGGCAGGTATTGACTCTAATCGCGAATTATTATTATCACCGGAATAACTGCCAATATTCTTAATAGTTCCGCTTTGAGATGCTCCCTCAAGCGTAATTGCCGGGACCGGTTTCCCGCTTATCAGAGATTCTTTTATTGCACTTTCCACTGCATTATGAACCAGGGCACCGTTGGAAAATTTGACCTCTTTTTTTGTCGGGTGTACATTCACATCTATAAGTCCCGGATTAATTTTGATATCCAGAACCGCCAACGGATATTTTCCAAAAGGTATTAGATTCCCATAACCGGAGACTATTGCGTGGTTTATTGTTTTATCACTTATCAAGCGGCCATTCACAAAAGTATAAATATAGTTTCTACTGCTTTTTAATTCCTGGGGAGAGGATATAAAACCGTCTATCTTTACTCCGGACTGCTCACACTTCACAGGAAGCAGACATTTTACCGTGTTCTCTCCAAACAACTGATAAAGCCGTTCTCTCATCGTCTTAACTTGTTCAACGAAAAGCAATTCTCTTCCATCCGATTTTAATTCAAAACAAACCGCATAATTATATATTGCCAGTATATGTATAATATCATTTATATACCCGGTCTCAGTCTCTACACTCTTCAAAAATTTCAACCGGGCCGGTACATTGTAAAAAAGCTCATTAACGCAAATAAGAGTGCCGCTTGAAGCCTTAGCTACAATAATTTCCTTATTTTTTCCGTTAACTGACAACTTATATGCATTTTTTGATTTTTTGTAACAACTTGTTACTTCAAGTTTAGAAACAGCAGCTATTGAGGATAGCGCTTCGCCTCTAAAACCAAGAGTATTAATATTATAAATATCTTCCAATTCTTTAATTTTACTGGTAGTATGCCTGTCTGTACAAATCTTTAAATCTTCCGGTTCCATACCTATACCGTCATCTTTTACCTTTATAAGCTTTTTGCCTCCCTGTCTGATTTCTACAGAAATTCGCCCGGATTTGGCATCTAAGGAATTTTCCAGAAGTTCTTTAATTACAGAAGCCGGTCTCTCAATGACTTCTCCGGCGGAAATCTTTTTAACAAGTTCTTCAGGAAGAATTCGAATATGACTCATATCAAAATATCCCTTGTTTCTTTGACGTTACTTTTTTGCTCGCTTGCTCAAAAGCATGAGCAAGACTTAAAAGCTCACCTTCCATAAAAGGTTTACCAATAAGCTGAAGGCCTATAGGAAGGTTGTCCTTAGAAATACCGCAAGGAATAGAAATCCCGGGAATCCCCGCCAGATTGGCAGAAATTGTAAATATATCAGAAAGATACATTTGAATAGGATCCGAGACTTTCTCTCCAAGTTTAAATGCCGGAGTCGGCGCCGTCGGCGTGAGCACACAGTCATACTTTTCAAATACCTTATCAAAATCTCTTTTAATCAAAGTCCTAACTTTTTGCGCTTTCAAATAATAGGCATCATAATAACCGGCGCTTAGAACATATGTACCAAGCATTATTCGTCTCTTAACTTCATTTCCAAAACCGGAAGCTCTCGTAGTTGTAAACATCTCTCCCAGTGTTTTTGCCTCTTTATTTCGATAGCCGTAATGAACACCGTCATATCTCGCAAGATTTGAGCTGGCTTCCGCTGTGGCTATAACATAATAAGCCGCCAGGCAATACTCCGTATGCGGTAAACTTACCTCTCCAAATTCAGCACCAAGTTTTCTATAGGTTTCTATTGATTCATTTACTGCCTTCGAAACATCTTCAGACAAACCGCCTTTTCCAAAATATTCTTTGGGCAGTGCAATTTTCATGCCTTTAATACTTTTATTCAAATATTTCGAATACACAGGAACTTCTTTATTAATAGAGGTGGAATCTTTTTTATCATAGCCCGCAATTATTTCAAGTAAAGCGGCATTATCTTCCACATCAGAAGTAATCGGACCTATTTGATCAAGAGAAGAAGCAAAAGCTATCAATCCGTACCTTGAGACCCTTCCATAAGTAGGCTTTAAACCGACAACGCCGCAACAAGATGCAGGTTGACGAATGGAACCTCCGGTATCTGAGCCAAGAGATAATGGTGAAAGTCCGGCGGAAACAGCCACCGCTGAGCCCCCTGAAGAACCTCCCGGTATTCTTGAGTCATCCCACGGATTTAAAGATGGTCCATAAATAGAATTTTCAGTAGAAGATCCCATGGCAAATTCATCCATATTACACTTGCCAAGTATAGGCATTCCGGCATTTTTTAATTTCTCAACAATAGTTGCATCATAAGGCGAGATAAAATTATTCAATATCTTCGAACAGCAGGTAACTTTTGTCCCTTCACTGCACATATTGTCCTTTAGAGCTACAGGAACTCCAAACAACGGAGAACAAATACTTACGCCAGCGGAAAGTTTTTTATCATTATCTTCCGCAGTTTTTAAAGCACTTTCAAATTCTTCGGATACAAATGCATTTAACTTTGGATTAAGCTTTTTAATCCTTTCTATAAATGCTGCTGTTACCTCTTTTGAAGAGACTTTTTTTGATCTTATTAATTCTGCAAGTTCATGGGCTTTCATTTCTGTAAAATTCATTTTCTCACTCCATCATCTTTGGAATCTTATAATGTCCCAACTCTTTCTCCGGAGCATTTGATAGCGCCTTTTCCCGGCTAAAAGAAGGTTTGAGCTCATCTTCCCTCATTACGTTTGTAACAGGGATAACGCTTGAAGTAGGTTCTATACCGTCAGTATTCACCTCTTTAAGTTTATCAACAAATTCTATCATGCCTTCTAATTGAAGAGCAAACTTGTCCAGATCTTTCTCTTCAAATTTCAAATGTGAAAGTTTCGCCACATGAAGAACATCTTTTTTTGAAATCATTGCAGCTCCTTTAGTCTTTTAAAAATAGTAATTAGAGCATTTTTATCTCCATAACCTCCGGGTTTTGTCACAACATATAAATTTATCTCCGGACTGTAGGTCAAAGGTATCCCGGATAAAATACTTCCTGTTATTTCTGTAAAATTAATATTAAGCGCTTTAAAAATATTCTCAGCAGTAGCCCCTCCGGACAAAACCAATTTTCCATATCCTCTTTCTTTAAACAATTTGACTGCCTCTTTGGCAAATTTCCCGTCTATACGTTTCCCTTCTGCTTTATCATACACAGCTTTACTTGTTTTTTTTACCGAAAAAATAACAGTTCTCTGTTTTGTCATGCGTCTATTTGACGGATCAAATTTTTCTTTTCCCATATAATCTTTAAACAGACTCAGCTGTTCATGCGTGATTTTTTTCATACTTCCTATAAAAAAAGCCTGACCGGCTTCAATATTAATCTCCGGCTTGAACTTTTTTCTCTTCTTTTTTTTCAACAAATACTTAACAAGAGCCGAGGCCCCCGCTATTACTCTGAAACCCTTCAAACTTTTAGATATTATTTCAAGATCCGTGTTTGAAATACAGTCAAAAACAAAAATAACAGTTTTTTTACCGTTATACTCAACCTGCTTTTCTATAAAACTAAGTACAGCCTCTGAACCTTTTCTTATTATATCTATCTCTACAAGTACCGGACAGTATTTTGACTGGTTCTTTAATAATTCAATTATATTAGAAGTTAAAACCGGATTCAAGGCATCTAAAGCAAATTCAGTATTTTCTATGACATCGGAGTCAAGAAATAACCTCCCATAAACACTGCAGCGCTTCAAAGCAGGCAAAGCGGTAACAAACGCAGCCTTATTAGTTCTCAATGCATCTACACACCCGTCTATCTCTTGTCCGATATTTCCGCGCAGAGTTGAGTCAGTTTTTTTATATATTAAATCATATTCAGAAAGTGAAAGAACCATTTTTTTAACTTTTGCATAAGCTTTTTTCCCGTTCAACAATCTTGTTGAACTGTTATAAACCGGAACATCCACAAGCTTTCCCTGTTTAAGACCTGTTGAATTCAAAGAACAGCAGGTATATCCCTGCAGAAACACCTGTGAACCGGCATCATTCGCACCGGTTAAATCATCTGCAATTACCGCTATCTTTTTCATTTTAGGACATAAGTTTTTACATACTTCGGATTATAAGTACTTGAATCTTTATATTCATCAAAGCAAAGATCTATCTTATTACCTTTTATGCTCCCGCCGGTATCAGCAGCAATACAATACCCATAATTCTCAACATATAACTTTGTTCCAAGAGGTATAAGTTTAGGATCCACTGCACATACACCATAACCTGCTTTCATGCCGTTCGCAGTTAAACCATCAGCGTAGGGACCACAATCTTCAGGTCCGGGATAGTACCCTGTAGCAAGAAGACTATAGACCTTGACAACAGTCATTTTTTTGGTCATCATGTACATTCTTTTTGCTTTTGTTGTACCCTGTATAACAACTCTGTTTACCGGTTTTTTTTGATTAGAAATATTAAATACCTTGCGCCAAACTTCTTTATTATCATGATATCTCACTTTTACTTCTTTTTCAAGAAAGCCATCAATACCATTTTGAAGATCTACTATTTCATTAATATTAAGGTTTTTATCCCAGATCCTGACAGTTTCTGCTTTTACTATTTCTGTAACTGTAATATTTGCTTCTTTAACTCTTTGAATCTTTATCATCATCCCGTCTGTCACAAGTGTATTTAAACTCGGAGAAACAATATCCTGAATTTCCAGGGAAAGTTTTTTTTCCTTTAACACATCGTAAACCGTACAGTTTTTAACATCCGCTTCCACTATCTTACCGTCTACAAGAATTTTTACATTACCTTTGAATGGATTGAAATACACGCTTCCGGTCAAAAGAGTTACAATAAGAAAACCTGCGATAATAATAATATTTTTCATTACTTATCCTACCTTTCCAAATTGCCTTATTTTAAATTTTACTTTTAGTTCTTCTTCCGCCACTTTTCTGCAAGCTTCAATATCCGTCCCCGGAACTGTAACCACACTTGCGATTACTTCCGGTATATATTTTTTTGCCTCTTTTATAAATTCTTTCACACCGGAATAAGCAGCTTCCTTAAATTGTGATGAACACAGTTTTTGATAGCCTACAGAGTCCGGCGCATTCAGACTAACCGAAATTGCGTCTACAAAACCCGTTAATTCAGGTAAAACATTTCTCCTGTGAATAAGATTACCCTGACCGTTAGTATCAATCCTTATTCTGGCGCCTTTTGATTTTAGTCTTAAAGCTATCTCCTTTAAAACTTCAAACCTGATCATAGGTTCTCCAAAACCGCAGAAAACTACTTCTTTATATTTTGAAACATCTCCTGCTGCTTCTATTATTTCTCCGGCTGTCGGCTCACGGTCAATTGCTAAATCATGTCCCTTTACCAGCGTACTTTCATTTCTAGCGCAAAAACTGCAATGGTTGGAGCATCTATTGGTCAAATTTATATACAAAGAACCATTTATCTCATAAACTATCTTACCTCTTTGTTTTACTCCCAATTTAAACAAATAACCTGCATTTAACTCAGACCAATTTGAAACACTTTCAAAAGTAATGCCTTTAATCCCGGCAACTTTCTCTGCAGTTTCTTTTAAAAACGCAGGTTCATTTCTCTGCCCTCTTTTTGATTGAGGGGCCAAATAAGGACAATCAGTTTCTAAAAGCAAACGACTTAACGGTATTTCTTTAACAGCCTCTCTCAAAACCGCAGCACTCGGATAGGTCACAGCCCCGCCAACGGCAATATAAAAACCAAATTTAAGAAACTCGTCAAGAAGCATTCTGTCTCCTGTAAAACAATGGAGTACTCCTCCGGCTTCCTGTCCGTTTTCTTCTTTTATTATTCTTATCGTGTCAAGACTGGCGTCTCTGCTGTGTATAACCAGAGGAAGACATTGATTCCGGGCGATACCAATAAGCCGTCTGAAAACCTTATGTTGATCCTCTTTTGAACAGGTGTTTCTAAAATAGTCAAGTCCTGTTTCCCCTATACCCACAACTTTCTTATTTGAAGCATTTGTTTTTATATAGTCATAGGCTGTTTCGTCCACTTCCGCACAGTAATGCGGGTGAAGCCCTAACGTACAATATATATTATCATATTCTGCTGCTATTTTTAAGGAATTTTTGTTTCCTTCAACATCCGTGCCTATATTAATAATATACTTTAAGCCCGCAATTTTTGCATTTTCAATTACTCTCGCTCTATCATCCGAATACTTATCATCTTCCAAATGGGCATGAGAATCAACCAGCATTTTCTTTTTCCTTTTTTTCTTTTGGAAATAGAACAGGTCCTTTTACTAATAATGTCCCGGATTTTAAATATCCGAATTCCATGATTTTCTTATGGTCACTATTAATATGCCCGGCTCCCAGACCCAGTTGATTTAATATTTTCACGGAGGTTTCCGGCATAAAAGGATAAACAAGAAGAGAGATAATCCTTATCCCTTCCAACAAATAGTATAACACACATTTTAACCGTTCCGGGTCGTCAGCCTTTGCAAGTTTCCATGGAGCAGTCTTCTCAATATATTGATTTAACAGGCGTATAAAAACCCAGGTGTTCTGAAGAGCTCCTGAAAAATCTATTTCTTCCATTGATTTATTCACCGCAGTTATTGCACATAAGGCAGCGTCCTCTATTTCTTTTTCAGCAGCAGATGCAGAACTATACGCAGGCACCTTATTCTCGGAATATTTTTCGCACATTACAATTGCCCTGCTTACCAGATTACCAAGATCATTTGCAAGTTCATTATCACGCCTTCTAAGTAATCCTTCAGATGAAAAATCTCCGTCCTGCCCAAAAGTAGTTTCCGCAAAAAGAAAATATCTTGCAGCATCTACCCCTGCAATCGCGACAAGCTCATCTACATTTATGACTTTCCCTCTTGATTTTGAAATTTTTTCTTTATTAAAAGTCCACCAACCGTGCGCAAAAATACTTTTAGGCGGCTCCAGTTCACCGGCCATTAACATCGCCGGCCAGATTATCGAATGGAACCAGAGTATATCTTTTCCCACCAAATGGACATCGACCGGCCAGTATCTTTCATATTTTTCTGACGGATAATCTACCCCCGTAATATAATTCGTAAGCGCATCAAACCATACATAGGTGATATGATTTTTATCAAAAGGCAGCTCAATCCCCCACTTAAAACTCTTTCTGGAAATAGAAAGATCCTGAAGACCTTCCTTAAGCCGGAACAATATTTCATTTCTCCTGGATTCCGGCATTACAAACTTCTTATTCTTATAAAAAAGTTCCAATAATCTATCTCTATATGCCGAAAGCTTAAAGAAGTAACTTTCTTCCTTTAATAATTCAACTTTTGTTTTATGCACAGGACAATAACCGTCAATTAAATCCTTTTCAAGAAAATAAGCTTCACAGCCGGTACAGTAAAGCCCTTCATATATTCCCTTGTATATGCCGCCTTTCTGATATACCTTAAGAAGCAGATCTGATACAACTTTTTTATGCTGTTCTTCCGTAGTACGTATAAATCTCGAATAATCAATATTTAATATTTTCCAGGCAGCTTTATATTTAGGAATCAGAGAATCAACAAATTCCCTAGGTGTTTTATTATTATTTAAAGCAGCGTCTTCAATTTTCTTTCCATGCTCATCAGTTCCTGTAAGAAAAAATACATCTTCCCCTAAAAATTTATGCCATCTTGAAAGAATATCCGCTGCAAGTGTTGTATAAGCATGTCCTATATGAGGAACATCATTAGGATAATATATCGGTGTCGTTACATAATATTTCTTCACTTTTTTTCTCCGGACACTTCAGCAGCAGAGAAAACCTTAATATCAGGATTCACAAGACCCGTTGGCTTCGGCAGTTCACTTCCAACACCGGTCTTGTTACCGGCATTATTTTGTCTGTGCTGCTGGCTATTATACCAGCTCTTTTGCCCTTGATTATTTTGTCTGCCCGGCTCTTTATCTTTATTCTGAGCATTACGATTATTCCCATGCTGCTGTTTTCTGTTATTCTGCCAATCTCTGGAAGCATTATTAGCATTTTGAGTCTTAATTGCTGCTTTTGTCTGAGGTTCTGAAAGTTTTACATCTTTAGTTTCCTGTATTTTATTTGTATTTGCAAGCGCAGCTTCTTTAACAGAATCATATTGACCCTGCTCATAAGCAAGACAACACATCAACCTTCCGCACATACCGGATATTTTTGTTTGATTAAGAGGTAAATGCTGTTCTTTTGCCATTTTTATTGTAACCGGAATAAAGTCCTTAAGAAAAGAAACACAACACAACTCTCTTCCACAACAACCGTAGCCTCCAAGCATCTTTGCTTCATCACGAACACCAATTTGCCGCATCTCTATTCTGGCTTTGAGGAGATATGCAAGATCTTTGACCAACTCCCTGAAATCCATCCTTTTTTCCGCAGTGAAATAGAATACTATCTTGGAACGGTCCAGGGAAAAATCAGCCTCTACAAGTTTCATTTCCAGACTTTTCTCCTCAATTTTCTGCTGGCAGGATTTATAAGCATCTTTCTCCTTCTGAATGTTCTCATAATAATGCTTTATATCCTCCTGCGAAGCAACTCTTAGAATCTTCATTAAACCGTCTATTTTACCGTCCGTTATAAGTTTTGGCAATTTAACGACTTGTCCAAACTGAGGCCCGTCCTCTGAATCTACTACACAGTTAGCCCCTTCTTTTATACTCCCGTTATATGAAAAGCAATTAAACAGTTTACATCTGTCTCTGAATCTTACATGAATCTGAAAAACCGGAGAAGCGGAAGAAACTGCAGAAGCTGTTGGAGCTGCAGGAGCAACAGGAACTGCTGGAGCTGCAGCATGAGGACAACCGCTGCCATCAGCACAAGAGCAAACGTGTCCCGGATTAGAAGAACCTTCGTTTACCTGAGACTTTCTTTCCTGATTTTCACCGGGATTTGATTGCTTATTTATTGTTTCATCCATTTCTTATATCCCCTTTAACCAAAATACTGTTAATGACCAGATCCTGATTCATACTTAGATTTCTGGATATCAGGCTTCTTGAGCCATCCAGATCCCTGATAATATTTGAAATACTTTCCAACGGAAGAAGAGCGGAATATTTTTTAATCATATTTTCTTTATCAGAATTAAATATCAAACCTTTCCCAATCTTCATTTTAAAAACATCATAAAAGAAACTTTCAAGAATATCCGTGGTCATAATAGAAAATTTCTCAAATTTATTCTTTATCGTTTTAATTTCAAAGAGTTGTTTGGCTGAATAATAAGATTCCAACATCCGGAATATTATTTCTCTTAACTCAAGGTTCTTTTCCTCTATCAGCTCCAATGCTCTTGCCGCACTACCTTCAGATGCCCTTGCCGCATATTCAATTATGCTTTCTTTGGCATTACTTTTAAAAATCAATATATCTCTCACTTGCTCCAAAGTCAGACCTCCGAATTTTATCACCTGACATCTTGACTTTATAGTCGGTAAAATAAAATACGGATTTGCTGCAATCAAAATAAACACTCTTTTCCCAGCCGGCTCTTCTATGGTTTTCAAAAGCATCGGAACAGCATCCTTTGTAAGTCTTTCCGCATTGTTTATTATTATGAATTTATATTTATTAAAGTAAGAAGACAAGCTCTGATCTTCCAGTAAAGTTTTAATCTGGAGTTTCTTTATAGTAGCGCCGTCCTGTTCCACTACCGCAATATCAGGATTTAAATATTTTGATTGTTTTTCACAGGAATCACAGCCGGAACATGACCGGAAAGCTTCGAAATCAGGATGTTCGCAATTAACCAGCCTGGCGAACTCCACAGCCAATGCTTTTTTTCCCACCCCTTCTTTTCCGAGAAAAAGATAGGCATGCGCCATTCTATTATTGACAAAAGAAGACGCAAGTATTTTTTTCTGATTATCATGACCTGTAATGTTTTCCAGCATAGATGTCCCGTTAATCTGTAAAGCAATTATACCCGGCTTTTGTTTTTAAACGCCCCGGTTTTTAATTTCTTATCAGCATATAAGAATACTTGCTCTGATATTTTTTCTATTGTCTGAGTCCCGCAAATAATTTTTATTCTATTTGGCTCTCTCTTCGCGATAGAAATGTAGCCTTTACGAACTTTATTATGAAAAGATGATTTTTCCAATTCCAGCCTGTCTTTACTTCCCGATCTTTTGCATGCTCTTTTTAATCCCAGTCCGACATCAATATCCATATAAAAAGTAAGATCAGGTTTTAATCCCGAAGCAGCAAAATCATTCATACTTTTTATCAATTGTTTTGAAATACCTCTGGCATACCCCTGATAAGCCATCGTTGAATCTGAAAATCTGTCACAAATTACAGCTTTACCGCTTTCTAAAGCAGGTTTGATTTTATCTTTTACATGTTGAGCCCGGCTTGCAAGGTAAAGAAGTAATTCTGCCGCCGCCGACATTTTTTTATTCTTTGGATCAAGCAGGAGTTCTCTGATCTTTTCTGCAAGCTCCGACCCTCCCGGCTCTCTTGTTTTAACTACAGAAATACCGAGAGATTTAAGGTGACACTCGAGCAAGTCAATCTGTGTAGTTTTCCCGCTGCCCTCAGGACCCTCAAATGTAATAAAAATCATCTAATATACTCCCTAACCCCTTAGATACTTTCTGCAAATCCTGGTAATGCTGACCGCTCTTCCGGAATTATCATCTATTTCCACAAAAACACCGTTAACATTAATATTTTTAGTTTCAACCTCAAATCTTACCGGAATGTCATAGAGGAATCTTTGCAGTGCTATTTCTTTCTTCATCCCGATTACAGAATCGGCAGAACCGCACATACCTGTGTCGGTAATAAAAGCTGTCCCATCCGGAAGTATTCTTTCATCTGCAGTTTGAACATGTGTATGTGTCCCAAAAACTGCGGAGACCTCACCATCAAGGTAACAAGCAAGCGCATTTTTTTCTGAAGTAATTTCGGCATGGAAATCAATAATAATTATATTTGTTTCAGCTTTAAGTATTTTAATAGCCTCTTTTGCGGTTCGAAAAGGACAATCAATGTTAGAAAGATAAACCCTTCCTTCAAGATTTAAAACTCCAACTTTCAGACCATTTGCAGCCGTATACACCTTAAAACCTATTCCGGCAACCCCCGGAGGGTAATTTGCAGGCCGGAGTAACCTCGGTTCTTTGTCTATTATCTGCATTACTTCTTTTTTATCCCAAATATGGTTACCGGAGGTGATTACATCAATTTCAAATGAGAACAGGTCTTCTAAGATCTTTGGTGTAATTCCAAAACCATGCGCAGAGTTTTCACCATTAGCAATTACAAAATCAGGTTTAAACTCACGCCGAAGATCAGGAAGCAACACCTTTATTGCATCTCTTCCCGGTTCTCCTATTATATCTCCAAAAAACAGGATTTTCATTTAATCCCTTCCATTTGTTTTATCTGCTATTTTATCTGTGATATCTCATTCATATCTGTGCCATCAGTCTCTACGCCTTAGGCGGAGGACTTACTTAGCATATTCAGAAGCACGCATTTCCCTGATAACCGTAACTTTAACCTGTCCCGGATATTCCACTTCTTCTTCTATACGTTTAGCTATATCTTTTGCGATCTGAAGTGCTTGAGAATCATTAATTTCAGTATGTTCTACCATAATCCTGATCTCTCTTCCTGCTTGAATCGCAAATGATTTTTTTACCCCGGTAAATGATTCGGCAATATTCTCCAGCTTTTCAAGACGCTTAATATATGTTTCTAAAGATTCACGCCTTGCCCCGGGTCTTGCTCCTGAAATTGAGTCGGCAGCCTGAACAATTATCGCATCTATTGTTCTTAATTGATCGTCTCCATGATGGTCTCCAACAGCGGAAATAACTCTGGGACTTTCTTTGTATTTTTTTACCAGATCGGCACCTATTTGAGGATGTGTACCTTCAATCTCATGGTCAACAGCTTTACCGATATCGTGTAACAACCCCGCGCGTTTAAACATTACAGTATCAAGACCTAATTCACCGGCAAGCATACCTGCCATATTAGCAACTTCTATCGAGTGCTGTAAAATATTCTGTCCGTAGCTGGTTCTATATTTTAAGCGGCCTATCAATCTTACCAATTCAGGGTGAATACCGGAAAGGCCCATGTCCAAAACCGTTCTCTCTCCGGTCTCTTTGATTTTTTCTTCTACTTCACTTTTAACTCTTTCTACAACTTCTTCTATTCTTGTAGGATGAATTCTTCCGTCAGATATCAAACGCTCTAAAGATATCCTGGCTATCTCCCGGCGTACCATGTCAAAACCGGACAAAACGACAGCTTCAGGAGTGTCATCAACTATAACGTCTATCCCTGTAGCTGCCTCAAGCGCCCTAATATTACGCCCTTCTCTTCCGATAACACGGCCTTTCATTTCCTCATTTGGAAGAGGAACAACCGAAACAGTTGATTCTACTGTATGATCAATTGAACAACGCTGTATAGCAAGAGAAATAATCTTCTTTGCTTTCTTTTCAGCTTCTTCTTTTGCTTCATCTTCAATACGCTTAATTATAGCGGCCGCATCATGATGAGCCTGTTTTTCCAACATCTCAAGAAGCATTTTTTTCGCACTTTCTGTAGTTAATCCTGATATCTTTTCAAGTTTTACCCGCTCATCCTCAATCATTTTGTTTAACTTATCGTCTTTATCCTTTAATATTTTATCTTTTTGAATAAGCTCATTCTCTCTGGTCTTATACTCTTTTTCCTTCTGATCTAATAGATCTACTTTTTTATCAACATGTTCTTCCCTCTGAACCAGTCGTTTTTCAAGGTTTTGAATTTCAACGCGTCTTTCCTTGGTTTCCGACTCAAACTGCTGCTTTGCCTTATACAGCTCTTCTTTAGCTTCAATAATAGCTTCTTTCTTCTTTGCCTCCACTTGTTTTTCGGCGTCAGTCAACAACTTTTTTGCAACTTGTTCAGCCGATGCAATCTTGTCTTCTGACGTTTTTTTCCGTATCATCCAGCCAATAACAATACCTAATACAGCCATTACTGCACTACTAAACACTATAATCAATATTGTAGTAATATTCATGTAGGTTTCCTCCTCATTTGAAAAATAAGAACGCTTTGAAAGGTTTGTATTAGGTATTAATAGGAAAGATTATTTCGAATAGGTTAAATTCTGTCCGCTTTTCCTGAACAAACAAAGCTTTTTATTTTTAGCAGATGCTAAAAAGACAGAATTTCTATAAACAAAAACAGAATTCTCTTCTGATTTGTAAATTTTATCCAATTCTAAAAACCCTATGAAATAAAACATTCCCATATACACCTTACCTTTACTTATAATATTATATTATATAAATCCTGATTTGTCAACCTAGTTTTCAGTTAACTAATGCTGCACAGGGATAATAACACCTCTCATTATTACTCTTTGTGCAAAACCAAAGATAAATAAAGTAGGTATAGCTGATACTACAAGAGCGGCCATTAGTAAAGACGGAGATGCCCAAATCTGCATTTCATACAACCATACCATAATAGTCCACATACTTGGGTCCTGACACACAAGTAAAGCAAACATAAAGGCCGTATAAGCTCCCACAAATGCTCCCAGTGCCAGATATGCAAGTATAGGCTTAGCCAATGGCAGTGTAATATCCCAGAATATTTTCATCTCACCTGCTCCATCCATCTGAGCGGCTTCATAGAATTCCTTGGGCAAGCTGTCAAAGAATCCCTTGAGAATAAATATACTATAACCACTCGCCAGTCCCGGCAATACCAAAGCCCAATATGTATTTAACATATGCAGTTTCTTTAGCATTAAAAAATTAGGTATCATTGCCACTTCTGCAGGAAAAGCCATTGTTGCAAGCAAAAATATCAAAACCTTGTTACTATATGACAGGCTGAACCTTGAAAGCGCATATGCGCACATCGGATTAACCGTGAGTGTTGTGAATATTATAATAAAGCAAAAGATAGCAGTATTAATCACAGCTCTTCCATGCAGAAGAATGTACTCAGATACTTCCTTATAATTTCTGGTAATAAAGTTCATTCTGATTTTTCCGGGATTTTCCTTCAAATCAAACCAATCGTTCAATTCACAAGGAATTCTAATTTCTTCGAAAGTTTTATACGAAGATGTATACACTTTATTATAATCACTAATATTTTTGTACTTCTTCTCCGCAAATTCCCTGAATTTTAATTCACTTGTTTGTATTTTGATATATGATGCAGGAAATGCTGTTTCTTTATCTTTTATCATCTCCAATATATCAGGGAATATCTTATTATTTACCTCATTTTCATAGTTATCTTTTATTCTTAACTCCTTGAAAGATTTGTATCCTCCCTTAGGATTAGACGGAAAATATATAATATTAAGTTTCTCAATTTTCTTGTATTTTTTTTCTAAATATCTGCGATATATCGAATCAGTTCTTTCATCAAGTTTGAAATAGATCAAAGGTACTCTTGATTTTGCGAAATACTCCCAATCTTCCTTTATTTTTGTACCTGCTATCGTACCTGAGAATAGTATCTCACTGAACTTTTTATAGTTTGACTTGTATTTTTCATTAAAAAAAGAAATATTATTATATTTACGTATTAAATATAGCTGAAAATTACCTTCTATTAAAACAGGATACAGATAATTATTTGGCAGCTGACTCTTAAATTCCAAATACTCCTTGACCAATAAACTGTCTTCATATTTAAAACCCCTATCATCAAGTCTTTCAAAAGGGCTTCTCAACCTGGTAAAATCTTCATTTTCCATAGCATATTTTTTATTTACTATTTTAATATCCTTGTATTTATTTTCAATATATTCTCGATAAAGACGTTCCGCCCTTCCGGTGGCAGAACCTACGACGCGAAACCCCATTGCTTTGTATTGAGCAGGTAATTCTGTCATGTATTCTTCCCAATCAGATCTTACTTTTCGAACATCTATTCCTGAATATTTCGGAATTTTAACATCTTGAAACCTGAGATAATATTCCGATGCTCTGTGGTTAAACAAGTCAAGACTCGGATTCGTGGCGGTATATTTATCTGAAACATACTTTTTAAATAAATACTCTTCATTGTAAAAATATTTTGGTATAACACGATATTCCATATAATCAACTTCATTTGTTGTCGATCCCGCCAACATAAGCAAAAACGGATAAACCATGGTAATACCGCCTAAAATTAAAAATAAGTATAAAAGAGCAAAAATAAAAATCGTTTTTGGACTCTTTCTGCCCACTGAATCTATTAAAGGCATTTTAAACCCTCCAGCCTATAGTTTATTTACAGTCGTAAATCTGACATCGCGCAATATCCGTAATTGCAGTACAGTAAAGCCTACCAAAAAGCTTCCCAAAACCCAGGCAATAGCTGTCGCATATCCAAACCTGAGATATACATAAGCATTATAAAATATCTCAAGACCTATAACATGCGTAGCATTTGCAGGGCCTCCGCCTGTCATTACTAAAATATTTGAAGTTGCATTAAAAGCTCCTATGAATGCACCCACAAAATTTATTATAAGCAGCATACTCAAAGTAGGGTATGTAACATGCCTTAATTTACCCCATATCCCGGCTCCGTCTATGGATGAAGATTCATACAATTCTTCGGGAACATTTTTTAATGCTGCAAGATAAAAAACACTTCCCGCTCCTACCCCACCCCAGATACCGGGAATGATAATGCAGAGCATCGCAAGTTTTGAGTCAAAAAGCCACATCTGACCCGGAAGATTAACAGCAGCAAGAAGTTTGTTGAATAAACCTGCCTGACTAGGCTCGTAAAACTGTTTCCAAAGGAGAAGGACTATTATGCCGCTAGTTACAGTCGGAAGGTAAAATATCATTCTGAAAAACAAAGAACCCCTTGGTATCTCATTAAATATCAAAGCCAGTATTATTGGAGCAAAAAAACCAAGTGCTAATGTCAGAACAACGTAAAAAACAGTATTCACTACTGATTGCCAGAAAATAGGCTGCCAAAATAATTGAATGAAATTACCAAGACCTATCCATTCACTGTTTCCGACTATTTTATAATTCTGAAAGGCCATCAGCAAACCGCTGCCAACAGGAAAGTATGACCACATCAGTACAGTAATTACAGCAATACCCATAAAAAGCCAGGCAAACATATGATTTCTGAAACTTGTCTTCTGATAATTCACAGCATTTGGTTTTGACATTTCCTTAAATATTCTAAACGCCCTGATTCCAAAATAGGAAAAAACAACAGCAATTACGAAAAGAACAATCCAGACTTTGGCAGTCCTGTTTTTCCGTTCCTTCTCTTCCAGTTTCCCAAGCAATTGCTCATTAGTATGCTTTTCAGCTATTGCCAGTTCTGCTGCAATATCAACATTCGGATTACTCTGAATTTTATCAAGTACTACCGAAAGCTCACTATAAATCATATCACAGTTTTTGCCATAAGGCTCGGGATGTGCGTATTTAAATGCTTCTTCGTTTACTTTTATCCATTGTGGATTGGCATCTTCAAGTAAATCACTATAACCAAAACTCTTAAGATATTTTGGATTCAAAAACCTGCCCAAACCTTCTTCAACCAATATTCCTGTACTGATTCTTTTTGGTTCTTCACTGCTCATATATTTAAGATATCTTACAGCAGCATCAAAAACCCGGGGATCTTTAACCTGAGAATTCACTCCAAGCATATCCTGGTTAAACTCTCCGCCTCCTTTACCTGTCGGACCAACAGGTAAAGGTGCAATTTCATACAATTCCGTATTTGCGCCCGGAGGAAAGAGTTTCTGTTCATCAATATAGTTAAAGCTCATTCCTATTCTGCCTTCAGACATAGCTCTGGTAATTTCCGTAGAAGAACCTCTAAAAACAACACCCTTATACTTTTTACCGTTTTTTATAAACTCTTCATGGAAAAGTCGCTGATAGAATTTTAATGCCATAATAGTTTCTTTACTGTTATATACAGCCTGCCACTCGCCTTTTTCATTTTTAGCAACAATGTCACCGCCGGCCTGATAAATAAAATTAAAGAAATGCCAACCGGCTTCAACTCCCGTAGGTCCCGCATACCCATAGATACCTTTATCAGGGTCATACATTTTTTTTGAATACTCTATAAACTCTTCCCAGTTCTTTGGCGGCTTCTTTGGATCAAGTCCGGCTTTTGCAAAAACATCTTTTCGATATTGCATTGCCATTATCAGTGGAGCTCCAATTGGAATAAGATATAAATGCTCTTTCCCGTCAGGAGGACCTTTTTGCATTATAGCCGGCATTATTTTAGGATGGAATTTACTAATCTCTTCATTTGAAAAATACCCGTCCAAAGGCAAATATAACCCTTGATCAATATAAGTCGTACTTTTCCTTAAATAACTCAGCATAACATCAGGAGCGGTTCCGCCGGCTAAGGCCATGCTTACAGAATCAGCAGAATCCATACCCGCCATAGCAATACCTGCAGCCGCTTTTAATTCAAGATCAGGATTTAACTCAAGAAACCTTTCATATACCTGTCTCTCAGCACGCATGTATGCCGATCTAACATCTTTTCTTGGAATACGCCATATTTTAAGTACTACTTTATCGTTACTTTTATTATTTTCCGCAAGAATAATACCAGGTAATGTTATTATTGCCGCGAGAATATAAATAAAAAACTTTACATATATAACTTGCTTTTTCACTAAACCTCCTAAATTTAATTAATTATTATATTATACACTTAAAATTCATTACAATCAATATAACGTCTGATTTCTTCAAAGAAGTGAACAACAGATTAAATTACAGACATGACTTAAATGCTCTTTTTTCCGTTATTATAATATCCAATCTCTGGTCATTCTTTTCATTCGGAATACTTTTAAGCAGTTGAAAATTAAAAGCAAGTCCGACCTTAATTGCCTTCATTTTTTTTAAAAAACGGTCATAAAAACCGCCGCCATATCCAAGCCTATTTCCATCGCAATCAAAACCAACAACCGGAACAATGATTATATCCATATTACGACCGCGAAATAGCCCCTTACATCCTTTCTTTGGCTCAAGAATGCCATATTTAGACCTCTCAAGACTGTCGGGAAATTCCCTTATCCTGACTACACTTAGCCGTCTATTCTTAATGTCAGCTAGAGGTACAAATATTTCTTTTTTTATTTTTAACGCTTTACTTATCATTCTATGCGTAAACACCTCATTATTAAAAGACACATAAAACATTACTTTTTTGGCTTTTTTGAATTCAGGAAGAGAGAAGAGTTTTTTCATTATTACCTTGCTTTTACAGTTGATAACTGAGGGTTTTTGAAGCGATCTTATTTTCTTAAGCTTTTGTCTCAGCCTCTTTTTTATCAGAGACTTACCAAGGCTAATTTTTCTCATAAATTGCCTTTTTATACTCAATTATTGCCTTCTGCAAACTTTCCAGAGAATCACTCACTACTATCTTATTGCCATTTGTCAGATGAATGATAGTATCACCATGATGCTCAACTATTTCTATCAGGTCAACATTTACCAGGATCTCAGCTCCGTTAATTCTCTTAAGTTTTATCATTTATCTTCCTAATATTTCAGATTATCTTACTCCCACTGCAAATATCCTTTTTTCCAGGCATACACGAGACCCAGGATTAAAATACCAAGGAATAAGGTCATTTCTATAAACGCAAATAATCCAAGCTCCTTAAAAACTACAGCCCAGGGATAAAGGAATATTACTTCCACATCAAAAATAACAAAAAGTATTGCAAAAAAATAATATCTCATGTTAAACTGAATCCAAGCTCCGCCAACAGGTTCCTCACCGCATTCATAAGTAGTTTCTTTCTCGTAGCCGGGCTTTGAATCCCTGACCAGGAATGCAGTCACCAGACCTCCGACAGTAAAACCCAGAGCTATAACAAAAAATATAAAAACTGCAAGATATTCATTTATCATAAGTCTTTTTCCGCCTTAACTCCCGATAGTTCAAGAATTTTTGGGACTTTATCATCCCAGCCTAAAGGCATCAAATGTACACCCTGGCAGTAAGGCTTTAAATCTTTTATTAATCTTGCAGATATTTCAATACCTGTTTGACCTGACTTGGTCTTTTCTTTATCTTTCTTTAATTCTTCGATTAAATTGTCCGGGACATGAATGCCTGCTACATTCTCATTCATAAACTTTGCCATTCCGGCACCTTTAAGCACAACGATTCCGACATAAACAGGCACCCCAAACTGCTTTACTCTTTTCATGAACTTTTCAAACTTATCAACTTCATACACTGCCTGAGTCTGAAAGAATTCAATACCAGCATTTATTTTCTTCTCCATTTTAAAGAGCTGAGGATCCAGAGGCTCCGCGCACGGAGATACAACTGCACCTTTACAAAACCTGGGGGGTTCGCCTTCCAAAGCATTCCCTGCCAGATCCTTGCCTTCTTCCAGTTGTTTTACCATATAAGCTAAGGACACCGAATCCAGATCAAATACGGGCTTTGCATCTTTATGATCACCTAAAGTAGTATGATCTCCCGTGAGGAGTAACAGGTTTTCTATTCCAAACAAAGCAGCGCTGAGAATATCTGATTGCAAAGCTAAACGGTTCCTGTCTCTGCAGGTAACCTGAAATACCGGCTCAATGCCTTTTTCTTTTAGAGCTTTACACATAGCCAATCCGCCAAGTCGCATGACTGAAGATTGATTATCCGTAACATTAATTGCATGAACATAAGGCCAAACAACTCCGGCCTCATGAAGAGCTTTCTCTATATGAAAACCCTTAGGCGGTCCAAGTTCAGAGGTAACAACAAACCTCCCCATTTTTGTGATTTCAGTAAATCTCATAAAGCCTCCTTCCAAATAATAATTACTAAGTACTAATGGCTAATGCAGACTGTGTCGCAATTACATTTTCGATCTGACGTACCACAATAGGTTGTAGTTGCTCGATTCATCGAGCGTACCTATTGCGCCTGATGAATCAGGCAACTACATTGCGACACAGTCTGAATTACTAATTAATGAACGCCAACCATAAACCGTTGGCGATTATATTTATAACTTATTTTCTTTTAAACATTTAACGGATGCTTTTGTCCGTTTACCTCAAATTGTCAATTGTAAATCGTAATTCGTAAATTTCTTTACTGACTTTTCTTGTAATCGCGGATACTGATCATTTCTTTTAAATTTTTGTCACTTTCATTTATAGCCAACATCCTGTTAAATATTCTTTCCCAGCCGCATTCTTTATTTTTTGAAACTTCGCACTTTCCATTTTTCGCTCCGCCGCATTGACCATTTAAAAGTCCCTTGGAGCATGCTGTTACAGGACATATCCCGACAGTATATCCCAACATGCATTCTCCGCACTGCTCGCAATCGCAAGAAGAAGGTGTAAATCCTGAGAAACCCGGGACATAAAATGTGTCACAACCGGAAAGAACTACTTTATCAGGAAGCAGACCGGCAAAAGTCTGAACACCTACTCCGCAGGAAAATATAACTACCGATACTGCCGCTGTAATTTCATTTTTATGAATGTCTAATCTCTTTCTTGTATACTCTTCATTGCACAAGTAGTCCAATTTTATCTCGCCGGATATATTCAATTTGGCAGCTTTTAGCTCTTCCTTGAGCGTTTCATATTCTTTTTCCGCAAAATGAACTTCTTTACAGCCAAAACAAGCGATCAATAATATTTCACCTTTAAGAAAAGGCAGAATTTCTTCTTTCTTTTTAACTTGAGTGATCAACATTACTTTTTTATCTCCCGCAGCATTTTCTTTGACTTTTTAAATATTTCGACCATATGTGATTTAGAAGAACAAATCTCCTCGCAGCAACCGCACTCGATGCAATTCATTATGCCTTCTTTTTCTATTTTAACCCAATTTTCAGCTTTGGCATAGAAAACAAGTTTATGCGGTTTCAGCTCCATCGGGCAAACATTAACGCATCTGCCGCATTTAATACAAGGTTCTTCCGTCAGATCATCTTTCTTTTGAACTACCGCAATACCGTTTGTACCTTTAATTACTGGCACTTCATAATCATTTTGAGTAAAGCCCATTACGGCTCCGCCCATTTTAAGTTCGAATTTTTCAGGTACTTTTATACCGCAGACCTTGATTATATCAGATACAAGCATTCCTATAGGTACTTCATAGTTCCCGGGTTTAGAAACACCTTCACCTGCTACTGTAACTACTCTGCTGACAAGCGGCATTCCTGAATATATTGAATCGTATACAGCACAAGCCGTTCCAATATTATTTACTATTACACCGACATCCAAAGGAAGACCGCCAAGAGGAACTTCCCGTCCCAAAATCCTTTTTATAAGCATTCTCTCTGCGCCTTCAGGATATTTAGTTTTTACCGAAACTATTTCAACAGATGTTTCTGCTTTACACTTTTCTTTAAGAGCTTCCAGCGCTTCAGGTTTATTATCCTCTACAGCAATAATTCCTTTTTTAACACCTGCAGCTTTCATAAGCAGCTTAAATCCCATGAGGACTTTCCCGGGTCTCTCAACCATCAATCTAAAATCAGCATTAAGCAGAGGTTCGCATTCACAGCCATTCAACAAAATAGTGTCCACGGGTTTGTTTGAGCTCAATTTTATATGCGAGGGGAACTGCGCCCCTCCCATCCCGACAATACCGGCATTTTTTATTGCAGAAATTATACTTTCTTTCGAGCAGCTCTCAAGAGTCCCTTTTGGAATAATAGAAGGATCCTGTTCGTTTTTCATGTCATTTTTTATGCCAATTGTTAAAACGTCAAAAGGAAGCAAAGGATGTTTTCGCGGTTCCACAAAAATAACTTCTCCTGAGACACCGGAATGAACAAAAGCTGTAACCATCGCTTTTGAATCGCCTATTTTCTGTCCGACTTTAACTCTATCACCTATTTTTACAAATGGTTCACATATTACGCCGGCATGCTGCTGAAGAGGGATATAAACATATTCGGGAGGAGATATCTTCTCAATGGCTATTTTTGCGGTAAGTTCTTTTCTTTCCTCAGGATATATTCCGCCGTAGAAACCTTCATTTCTCTTTGCCTGTATGAATTTGACATAGGAATCAACAAAGTCTGCACTGTTTTTATTATAATTTCGCAGTTTTGGCAACTGTTCAATAAATATATTTTGACGATTTTGACAGGCTAAACGATTATAAATATTTTCCCAGGCACAATCTTTTTCTTTTGATACTTCACACTTGCCTTTTTTTGCACCGCCGCAGGGCCCGTTAATTAATCCCTTACTGCAATCCACAACAGGGCATATGCCTCCGGTAACACTGAGATAACACTCCCCGCAGGCACCGCATTTTTCCACACCTAAGGTAATCCCGTGAAAGCCGCCTTGAAAGACGGAATCACAAACAGTCAACACAGGAATATTTAGCTGTCCGGCAACGGTTTGAACACCTACCCCGCAAGAGATAACAGCAACTGCATCCGCATTATTAATATCCTGCATTACATTTTTTAATAACTTACCGGTAAGATATTCATTACAGAGGAAATCCATGTGCATAAATCCTACCGTGGTTTTTCCGGATTCATTGAGGAGTTTATTTAACTCAGCAGTTTCTGGTTCAACATCCAGGGCAAATTCATTAAAGCATTTATTACAAGAGATGATATAAATTCTTTCTTGTCCTGCAAGTATCTCCAGTATCTCTTCTTTACTCTTTAGCTTGTATTTCGTGTAATCAGTTTTTTGCATATTAAGAGTATTTTTTGTATTCCGAATCAAGCTTAAACCTGACTTTCGGATCCTTTCCGTATTCTATTACCGCAGGCTTTCCCCCGTTCATAATAGAGAGCCTGCCGGCCTCCATCACCAGTTCATTATAATAACTGTTAGCCGGAGTGGCAACTACACCTTCTTTATCTATTTTCATGATTATATTTTTCTTTTCTTCTGTACTCTTCCCCTCTTCCACCCTTAGAGCAGATAAAATATTAGCTTCTATTGATCTATAGCCATACCCTACCGGCTCATAACCTTCCCCTCCGTGATAAACCATCTGAAAGTATTCAGGATTGGTCTCATAATAAAATTTATCATCAGGATCATTTCCCTTCGTCAGTACGGAATGTTTAACCCCTCTGAACTGGTCAGAGTGGGATATCATTCCGCCCATATCCTTATTTTGTGTATGAAGAACCATTCCCTGGGTATTTCCGCCCGGACCCTGATCAGGATAGCCAAAACCGTTGACCACATTTAAGCAGGCTCCATTATTCCAGAGCACCCGGCCGTCAGTCCAGAGAAAACCTTCATTACCGTTGGGATACTTATCAGGAATTCCATATACCGAGACTTCTACCGGAAGGAGCCCGGTAATAAAAGCCACTAAGTCAATATAATGACAGCCTACATAAGAAAAAGCATCGGAATTCTTTAAAGTACACCAATTTTGAAAATTCGAATGTCTGTAATACCAGGGCTCAATAAGATGCGCCTGCCCTATCCTAAACTCTCCAAACTCACCGTTTTGATACCTGCGCCGGGCTATAAGACCTCTGTCATCAAACCTTTTATGATATTCCACGCCAACAAATAAACCTTTTGAAAGAGCTTCTTCTTCTATTTCCTTAGCTTCTTTGTATTTTAATACTAACGGTTTAACACTACATACATGTTGATTGTTTTTTAAGGCTTCTTTTATGACCATATAATGCAGCTGATCCGGCATAGCCACAAAAACAAAATTACCCGGTTTCATTTTTTTTATTACATCCTTGAACAGATCAGGATAATTATTTGTAAGATCGCCTTTTTTATAGTCAGGATAAGAATTAAAAGACTGCCCCGGAAAAGACTTACAAAGCATCCCATTTTCCCCGAGCGCTTTTAAAGGCGCACCATTTAACGCAACTATATCGATATTTCCGACAAGTCCTTTACGCTGAAGCTGATAAATGGAAGGAAGTATTTGAACAGCCGTGATCATTCCCCCGCCGACTATGGTTACATCTATTTTACGACTGGACATATTATTGCTCCTCTTTGTTATGTATTTTTAGTCATACTGGGCCATGCATTGGATTTCATTTCTCTAAGCAGATGCCTAAGCATTTTATCCATTTACATTTTTGAAAGCAGATTTTCAATATAACCCGTTTTTCACAATCAAAAGCAATAATTCATTTTTCTGCCTTCAAAAATATATACTACCCCGCGGTTAAAGCACGGGGTAGCTATATTTAAAACTTATTTCTTTTTCGATTTAGATTTTTTTCCTGCTGAGGCTACTTCTTTGTTAAGCAGCGAACCGCGCCTGTTTGCAACAAACGCATAACCAAGAGCTGCTAAACATACCAGAGCAATAATAACTTTTTTTCCAAAATCTGCATCACTCATGGAAATTACCGCTGCCGGAGCTATAGGAGCCAGAATAATAGCTACAAGATTCATAACTTTAATCATAGGATTAATTGCCGGACCTGCTGTATCCTTAAACGGGTCTCCGACTGTATCTCCTATAACTGCTGCTTTATGAGAATCAGTTCCCTTTCCGCCCATAAAACCGTCTTCAATTTTCTTTTTCGCATTGTCCCAGAGCCCGCCGGTATTAGACATAAACACAGCCAGCAGCTGTCCCATTACAATGGTTCCCACAAGATATCCGCCAAGAGCGCCGACACCTAAAGTATAAGCAACCAGAACCGGAGTAGCTACCGCAAGAATTCCGGGTCCCACAAGCTCTCTTTGCGCGGCTTCAGTAACAATAGCAACACAAGGACCGTATTCCGGCAACTCTTTACCTTTCATAATCCCGGGATGCATTTTAAACTGCCTTCTGACTTCCTGAACGACTAAGAAAGCTGCTCTTCCGACTGCTTTTAACATAAAAGAAGAGAATAACATAGGTACCGCAGCTCCGATCATTAAACCTACAAATATCTCCGGAATATTAATCTGAATACCTGTCGCTACAAGTTTGGCCTCATCAATGTAAGATCTGAAAAGAGCAGTCGCAGCTATCACCGCTGTCGCTATTGCAAGACCTTTTGTGAGAGCTTTTGTTGTATTCCCGATAGCATCCATCCATGCAAGTGTTTCAGAAGCTTTAGTTGCCTTTATCTTTGACATTTCAAATATACCGTGCGCATTGTCAGTGATAGGACCAAAAGTATCCATGGCAAGTACAAACCCTGTGGTAGCAAGAAGCCCGAGTCCGGAAAGCGCAACACCGAAAGCGGCCATGCCGGGATCACCTTTAAAAATAACTAAAGAGCTGACAATGGTACCGCAAATCAGAACTATTGCCCATACAGACGATTCCATCCCTTCCGCAAGCCCGTTAAGTATAAGAGTGGCCGGCCCGGTTTTTGTCGCAATTGCCGTTTCGGTAACTGCTCTCTTATCCGGATGAGTAAATATATTCGTAAGGATAAGAGTGGCTACCGCCAGCAAAATACCTATTGAGGTAATAAGCGCCAATTTAACCCAAAGCCAGCTGGCTCCGCCGTCATAGAACATTTTATGAGAAAGAGCAAAGAAGCCCATTATCGATAAAGCTGCGGATACACAGTAACCTATAATGATCGGTTTCATCGGATCAAAAACTTTTGCTTTATCATTTCCTCTAACAAACCAGGTTCCTATAATTGAAGTAAATACACCTAATGCTCTTATAAGAAGGGCAAACATGATAAAGGGTAATGCTTTATCCCCTCCTAACGACGCTGCAAGAATAATTGCGGCGACAAGAGTAACTTCATAGGATTCAAACATATCTGCAGCCATACCGGCACAATCCCCGACGTTATCACCGACATTATCGGCAATAGTTGCGGCATTTCTCGGATCATCTTCCGGAATACCAGCTTCAACTTTACCGACCAAGTCAGCCCCTACATCAGCCGCTTTAGTATAGATACCGCCGCCGACTCTCATAAAGAGCGCTGCAAGCGAACCGCCAAAACCAAAACCGATTAAGACTTTCATTGCATCCTGTTTGAACAACACGAAAATAATAGTTGCTCCAAGAAGACCAAAACCAACGGTGAACATTCCTGAAACAGCACCGGCATCAAAGGAGACTCTTAAACATTTTGAGAAACTTGTCAGGGCTGCGTTTGCAGTACGGACATTGCCTTTCACCGCAAGTTTCATCCCTACAAAGCCTGCGCCATAGGAGCAAATAACTCCGGCAACAAATGCCACGGCTATACCCCATGAAAGCTCCATTCTTTTTGGATCATCCCTAAAGGTACCATAGTAGTACATAGAAAGCAGAGTTACAAAAACAATTAAAACAAATATACCCATTATTTTGCTCTGTTGTTTAAGATACGCCATTGAACCCTGTTCTATGGCATCTGCAACGTCCGTCAGGGCTTTCGGACCTGCCGGCTGCCTCATTACTTTTACTACAAGTATTACACCATAAAGCAGTGCAATAAGTGCGGCGCAAAACACATAGAAAAGCACCCTATTTTCATGCGGCCCGAATTCAGGCAGCACGAGGCTAGCTTCACTTGCGCTCATAACAAGCTGACCAAGTTGTGAGACTATACTTCCTATCATTTTAATTCCTCCTTTTCTTTTTTCCTTAACACAGCCTTGCAGGCAGCATCAGGAAATTTTTATCTCATTTTGTAATAACCCGCAATTTTACGGGTTATTATTAAGCTTCTGCATTTTCAACTTGTTGTTTTGACGGCCCATTTACCACGCAAAGATCTTTTAGAGCTGCTTCGAGTTGTTCGTTGTTTGGAGCAACTCCGTGCCATTCTACTTTATTTTCCATAAAGCAGACCCCTTTACCTTTTACTGTTTTTGCGATAATTACGGTCGGCTTACCTTTAGTTACTCTAGCTTCTTTAAACGCCTTCAAATGGGCTTCTATAGAATGTCCGTCTATCTCTATAACATGCCAGTTAAACGCTTTAAATTTTTCAGCAAGCGGCGCCAATCCTTTTACTTCTTCCACTGTCCCGTCTATTTGTAAATTATTATAATCCACCCAGGCAACAATATTGTCAAGTTTTCTATGCGCCGAAGTCATTATCGCTTCCCAAACAGAGCCCTCCTGAAGTTCACCGTCCCCCAGAATACAAAACACTCTGGAATCACTTCCGTCAAGTCTGAGCCCTAAAGCCGCACCGTTGGCTGCTCCAAGCCCCTGCCCCAGGGATCCCGCAGAAATCTCTATACCGGGTGTTTTTGCACTGTGAGGATGTCCTTGAAGAAGGCTGTGAAGTTTTCTAAGCGTTATTAACTCTTCTTTAGGAAAATATCCAGCTTCTGCAAGTACGGAATAAAGTCCGGGTACAGCATGCCCTTTAGAAAGAAAAACTCTATCCCTCTTTTCCCATTTAGGATTTTTAGGATCGTGTCTTAGTTCGGCAAAATAAAGTGCCGTAAGAAACTCCACCATTGAAAGAGAACCGCCTGGATGACCCGACCCGGCCGCATTTAAAGCAATAAGAATACTCCTTCTTATATTTACCGTGCGTTCTTCAAGTTTTTTTATATCCGGTGTTTCATTTTTACCCTGATACATTATTCCCCCTTATACCAAAGCCCAAGCATTTTTCCAGGCGCGTTTTGCGTTAGCTATTACCGCTTCCGGATCTTCATCTCCCACAGGTTTCACTTCAAAAGAAACAACCGGCGGTTTAGCACTTGCCGTATCTTTAAGATAACCAACTTTAAAGAGCGCTTTAATAAACTCTGCCAATGCCTGCACATCATTCTCACTGCCCGGATAACCAAATCTCGGGTGTACATCACCATAAGCCGGATTTGTTTTATCCTTCATATAGCAATTGCCGACGTGAACATGATTAAGACAACTTTTAACAGTGGATAAAGAATATTCGGATTTTTCGTTTAAAAGCGGCAAATGCGAAAGATCAATGGTAAGCCCGAAATTACTGTATGATTTTTTAACTTCTTCCGCTACTTTTACTGATTCTTTGGAAACACCGATAAGGCATTTTTTATCAATAGTTTCATCAAACGTTTCAAGAGAAAATATTTTATCTTTTGATTTCGCGTAAGCAGATAGTTCTTTTAAAGATTCAATCAAAAGTTTTACGGCAACTTCTTTTTTTTCTGCTCCCGGATGAGGACCGGAAAGGACAATAACTTTTTCCGCATTAAAATACACCGCATCATCTATAGTTTTCTTTACGTCTTCTATTGCTTTTTTTCTTTCATCAGCATTTTCTGCGTTTAGATTCAGTTTGCCTGCGAGTAACGGCGGTTGGCCGGCCATTATAACCCTGATACCGGAAACATCTGTTACCTTCCGGGCTTTTTCCTTTATTTCAATATTTAGAGGCCTTCTGATTTCTACTGCGCCGAAGAACGAGTCAATTGATATAGTTTTCAAAGTTTCTGCAAAAGGACCGTCACCCTTACCCGTTGCCGGAAAAGCCATTGAATGAATAAGTCCGAGATCTGCATATCCATGCCATAATTCTTTCATAATTTCCTCCGGTTATTAAAGTTTTTTTGCAATAAAATTCTTTTCAAGCCTTGCATATTCAGGTAATTGTCCGCCGATAAGAGGAGTAACATATTTAATAAACTTACCTGTAATATACATTCCATCAGTACTGATAAAGTCCTGGGGGACTTTACGTTCTTTATTTGCGATGTTATCTAAATCGGAAACTCCGGTAGAACATTTATACGGATCCTCTGAATCTCTGACAAGCGTTACCATCATACCGCTCTTTCCTTCTATTCCATGCCTTACGGCCATTGTGCCTGAAACAAAAGCTTCTTCCTGATCAACTTTAGATTGAGCCATTCCGGATACTCTTTGAATCGTCCCCGGCTTATCGCAGCGGGCTTTTATTTTCATATTTTCAGCTATGATGGAAACAAGAGTTTCACCTACTCCTCCAAGCTGTTTATGTCCGAACTTATCTGTATCAATAGACCTTTTTGAAGAAGTTAAATACTCTCCTTTTTCATCTTTCAAGCCCTCACAGCAAGTTATAACCGCGAAGCCGAGTTTTTTATAGACTTTGTCCAGTGTTGAAAGAAATTTATCCTGATTAAAAGGCACTTCGGGTAAAAGTATAATGTGCGGCGCATCGTTTTCTTTTAGTCTTGCAAGCGCAGTAGAAGCAGTAATCCAGCCGGCGTTCCTGCCCATTGTCTCGATAACCTTAATAGTGTCTGAAGTATATATAGCCTCGGTATCAAGACCTGCATCTCTAACAGCCATTGCCAACCATCTTGAAACAGAACCGTATCCCGGGCAATGATCAGTCACTGCCAAGTCATTATCAACGGTCTTTGGAAGCCCCATAACTCTGAGTTCATACTTTTTTGAAACGGCAAGCTTATGAACTTTATTTGCCGTATCCATCGAATCATTTCCGCCGGCCACGAAAAAGTAGCGGATATTGTGAGCCTCTAGAACCTTCAGAAGTTTTTCAAAGTCATCATCATTTTTAAGCTTATGTCTGGAAGAACCTAACGCAGAGGAAGGAGTAACACGAAGCAACTCAATATTTCTCTTGGTTTCTTTATTCAAGTCAATCATATTCTCGTTTAGAACACCCAAAATCCCGTTAATTGAGCCATACATTGCCGTGATTTCTTTATGTTTTGAAGCTTCTTGAATTGCTCCCGAGATACTGCTATTAATGACAGCCGTAGGTCCGCCGGATTGGGCAAATAACGCATTTCCTTTCAAAGCCATTTAAGGAGCTCCTTCCAAATTTTTAAATCTACAATCTACTTAATAAATTTTGTAAGCACGTCAATATTAATATCACGGTTCTTCATTAAAAAGTCTACGGCCTGATCTTTAGTAAATGAGTTATGGATAACTTTATTTACTGCAAGTGCTGCCGCAAGAGGATCTTCTTTGCCGGGAAACAGGATATTTCGGCCCACTAAAGCACCTCTTACATTCTTTCCGGCTTTCATACCTGTTTCAAATTCTGAAATAGTACCTGTCGGATCGCCTTTTGATTCACCGCCAAGCATAAGAATCGGCAAAGTTGTCGCTCTTACTACTCTTTCATAATTCTCGCCATAAGGTATTTTAAGCCAGAGATTTCTGGAAGAATCGCCCATAGCGGAAGCAACGCCGATTATCTTCACCATTTCAGTGAGTGATTTCTGGACTTTAAAACCATCGGAAGTAACAAAAAGCGGCTCCAGAAAAGTAGGCATTTCATATTTGTTAAGTTCGCTTATCATATTTGCACAATAAAGTACGGTCTTTGCAGAATCATAACTGGTCGTATCAAGGCGTAACATAGTCTTTGCGCCGTCCATATTCAGCAAGCGGAGAGATTCTGAAGAAAAACAGGTAAACGTATCATCCATCTCAAATTTTGTTCCCGCCAAACCACCCCTATTCATAGAGCCAAGCATTACTTTGTCATCCAGGAAGGAAGGTCCGCCGTTCTTCTTGACCAGATAGTTAATTATAAACAGATCTTCTATTACGTCAGTAGTAGCCATTATTCCGTCAAAATCCGGATGCGTAATAACTCTGAGTACTCTGCCCAGATATTGGTGCCTGTCGGACATAGCAATAGGATCATCGCCGTTTTTGTTTACCATACGCCCCGGATGATCAGCAGCTAAAATGGTAAGTTTACCATCTTTTGTTATTTTCTTTCTTTTCTTTCTTTCTTTTGCTTCTTTAAGAATAACCTCAGGGGAATCCACCCTGACATCCGTGATAGCATCAAACATCTTCTTTGTGAAGAATTGGGACAACTTGAACTCATAATTCCCTACTTGATAAGCAGCCATTTTTATTTCCTCCTATAAAAAAATATATGCAGTTTTTTTATTCAACAATACAACATGTTGTATTGTCCTTATCTTACAAACACAAAACAATTACCGTAATTATAGCATTTATGAATGGATTTTTTCAAGTGGTTTTATGTCCAAAAGTCAGGTGTATACAGCATATTTTATCTTCCCAATACGGTTAAAACTGAAATCTTATACAAGTTTAGATACCGGGACGATCATAAATGTTTTCTTTTGCATTGACTGCTTATTACAACTTCGTTTTATCTATGAATTTTAAGGCAGGAGTTCTTTTATTTTTTCAATAATTTCTTCAGGTTTTATAGAAAGCACACTGCCATCTTCATGTCTCACCCACAAATGTTTTTTGCCTAAAGGATTCCACTGCTTCGGATCAGTAGGACCAAAAATAGCTACAGTTTTTGTCCCCACAGCGGCAGCAACATGCAATACACCGGTATCATTACAGACAAATACATCCAATAAACTTATCATTGAAGCAAACTGTCTTAATGGGAGTGCATTTTGAATAAATACTTCATTTTTCGCAATCTTTCTGAATATTCCAGCAAGATCTTTTTCTTTGGGTCCGTGAAATATTATCACTTTTGTCTTAGGAATATCTGTAAAATAATCGCTAATTTCTGCAAATTTTTCTACAGGCCACCGGTTTAATAATACATTTGCACCAAGATGGATCCCTATAATTGTATTTTCAGATTTGATAATACCGCGTTGTTCCAATCTTTCTCCTGCAGATATTTTCTCTTTTGCGGAGATATGCATATAATGCTCTATATTAACAATAGGGATATTCAAATAACTTAAAATGTCAAGATTTCTAATTACCTGATGTTTTATTGCTAACGGATCATAAGGGACCGGAGTAGTAAGAAAAGCATCGGTATAGCGCTTTTTTCCGAAGTATTCACCATCATAACCGGCTCTTATTTTAGCCCTGCTTAAAAATGCCAGCAGCAAACTTGTAAAGGAAACAGATGTGCTTCCTGCGATTATGGCAATGTCATATTTGTTTCTCTTAAGAATATTTATGAAAGATAGAATCTTCAAAGGAAAAAAGAACTCTTTCTTGCTAAAAACTATTACTTCTTTTATTAGCGGACTATTTATAAATATATCTTTTTCTGAAAGCTGAGGGCGCGCAATAATATCTATTTCGGCATCAGGAAAAGCTTTACTCAGGTTTGGGATTATTGCTGTGCTGATAAGAACATCACCCATTGGGTCATGTTGCCTTACTATAAGTATTTTTTTAATTTTACCAAAATCTATTTCTGCTGGGGAGATATTTATACTTTTTTTAAAAAGTATCTTTACCAGCACACCCTTCAAAACATTCTCAAGATTGTGAAAAAAAAGCCTTGTCTTGTTCATCTAGTTATTCTTTTTTACGCTTAAGCTAACTTCGACATATAAAGCAGGAAAAATAAAAGCCAGGTACTTTTCCCATCTCCGGGGAAACAGGTTAGCAAAATAACCAACAAGAATAATATTATATAGATCTGTAAAGTATATTTTATATTTTATTATTTTTACAATACCTCTTTGCTCCAGCCAGACGAAAGTATTGTAACCGAAATGATATTTATGAGTTAGATCACTGTAGGATAACTGGCTGGAATAGTGCGGCGTAATAATCCTTATTTCTGCGTCCGGCTTGGATATTCTGCAGATCTCTTTTATAAAATCAAACGGCTCCGCAACATGCTCTATTATATGAGAACAGTTTACAAGATCAAACTCATTCTCTTTGAACGGATATGGTATTTTGTCAAGATCATAAACTATATCAACACAAGGATATTTATGTCTATCGAGGCCTATAGCATCAGGCATTTTATTATTTCCACAACCTAAATCAAGTATCTTCTTCATTTTAACCTCTAGGTTTTTAAATTACAAATATTTCTTTTTTTCGCCTTGAAGAATTGAGTCCTTTAAGCTTCCTTTACTAATTTTACTTGCTTTCATAGCCAGGGATTGAAAAGTTCAAATATTCCTTTACGGATAAGCATAACCGCAATTGCTGCCAACAAAATGCTGGCAATCTTTCCTATGGCTTTCATGCCGTCTTTCCCAAGTATCTTCATAAGCACTTTAGAAAACCTAAACATAAGAGCCGCTATTATCAGATTTACAGCCAGGGCAAGAGAAATTACCGGTAATCTATATATTCCTTTAAATACTAATAAAGTTGTAAGCACCGCCGGTCCTATCATTAAAGGAATTGCAAGCGGTACTACCGAAAAATCATCTTCAAATTTCTCCAATTTCTCTTTTTCTTTACTGATGGATCTTATCGAAAATACCAATAAAAGAAGACCTCCTGCTATTTTAAAATCAGACATAGTTATGCCAAGAAATTTCAGTATGTATTCGCCGACAAAAACAAAAACAATACCGATTACAAATGCTACAATCACAGAACGTAGAACTATTACTTTCAACCTCTCTTTATCTGCATTTTGCGTATAGTAGATAAAAAAAGGAACAGTACCTAAAGCATCGAGAGCTACAAACAGAGGAATAAAAGCCAGTAGAAATTGCGTAAAAAACACATTAAGCATTTTTCAGTTTTTCCTTCAATCTGTCAACAATAAATGGAGGTACAAACTTGGAGACATCTCCACCTAAAGATGATACTTCCCTGACTATACTTGAACTCAAGTAAGTATATTCAACGGACGGCATCATATAGACCATGTCAAGCTGATTATTAAGAGATCTATTAACTAAAGCCATTTGAAATTCATATTCAAAATCTGCAATAGCGCGAAGACCTCTGATTATAACATTTGCCTTTACTTTCTTTGCGTAGCTCACCAAAAGTCCATCAAACTTATCAACTTTAATATCACCATATCCTTTCGTTGCCTGTTTGATCATTTTAACTCTTTCGTCTATAGTGAAAAGAGCTTTTTTATGAGGATTAACAACCACAGCAATAGTGAGATCATCAAACAGTTTACGGCTTCTTTTTAAAAGATCAAGATGTCCAAAAGTAATAGGATCAAAACTTCCGGGATAGATTGCTTTTGTTTTCATTGTTTATCTCCTTTAAAAACCAGGTGCCTAGTGCCAGGCACAAGGCGATAGGAACAATTAAATATTCTTCTTTTCCAAGAACTAAGTGCCAAGAACCTAGCTTTTTCTTTTTAAGAACGAAAGTACGGTGTCGCCGTAAAAACGTTCTTTTATAAGATTAAAATTTGTATCCAGTATTTCTTTCTTATGGCGTTTTACGATCACCACACTATTTTCATTTAGAATATCACTTGTTTCCAGCTTTTTCAATATGTTTTTAATAAGACCGAGTTCATAAGGCGGATCAAGAAATACCAGAAGAAATTTTTTTCCTTTTTTAGAAAGAACATCTAAGGCTCTGGAAGCATCAGAGTTAATCACTTCCGCTGAAATAAAGCCTAATATTCTAAGATTTTCCCTGATTAATCCGGCACATTTTTCATTACTGTCTACAAAAACCGCTTCTCTTGCCCCCCGGCTTAGAGCCTCAATACCAACACTCCCGCTTCCGGCAAATAAATCTAAAAATACTGAATCACTTATATCATACTTCAATATTTCAAATAAGGATTGCTTAACCCTGTCACTTATAGGGCGAATAGTAAGATTGTTGTTCATCTTTACTTTTCTGCTTCTTGCAATACCGCCGATTACTCTCATGTAAGCCCCTCTCAATTTTTCAACCTATATTTGTTCTTGATTTATATGTATTATTTGTATTTCAGCAGTGATTCCGCTGATTACAAAACTACGGGATTCCACTGATACAAGCGATTCCGTTAAAACGTTACACGTTATCATGTTACTAACGTTCTACTTTAATGTGGTATTTAATTTATTAATAACTAAATACAATAAACTTCGTACTGTACATCGTACTTTATACTTTTACTTACTGCGCCTCCGAGCATCAGACCCTCTGCGCCTCAGCTTTAACTGATGGTAATCATCTCCAGATCCTTTGAAAATCTTTCTTTAAAAAATACTCCCAGCTTAATATTTTCTTGTTTCTTAAAATCCGGATCCTGTTCTATGATATTATGTGCTTCTTCCCTTGCCATTTCAAGGAGCTCCCTGTCTTTTTCCAAATTAATAAGCTTTAGATCTAATTCTCCATGCTGATTAGCTCCGAATAGTTCGCCGGGTCCCCTGATATCAAGATCCGCTTCAGCAATTTTAAAACCATCATTTATTTGCTCCATTATCCGCATACGTTTAAAAGAATCAGAAGATTGAAGCCAGCCCGTCATAAGATAACAATAAGATCTTGCAGTACCCCTTCCCACCCGTCCCCTAAGCTGATGAAGCTGAGCCAGCCCAAACCTCTCAGCATGTTCAATAAGCATAATTGTGGCATTAGAAACATCAATACCGACTTCTATGACAGTCGTAGAGACCAGAATATTTATTTTCTTCGACTTAAAATCATTCATTACAGCTTCTTTCTCTTCAGAAGACATCCTGCCATGAATAAGTCCGACCTTATAATCCTTAAATACGATATTCTGCAATTGCAGGGCTTCCTGCTCCGCCGCTTTTAAAAGAGATTTTGAAGACTCTTCCACCAACGGATATACGATATAAACCTGTTCACCTGCTTTCAACCTTTGAGAGATAAAACCATATACTTCCTGTCTTTTCTTTTCCGGTTGCCATTTCGTATAGATAGGCTGACGCCCCGGCGGTAACTCATCAATTACAGACAAATCCGTATCCCCATAAAGAGTAAGAACAAGAGCTCTCGGAAAAGGTGTTGCAGTCATCATAAGCGCATCAGGAAACACCCCCTTTGCTTCAAGTGCCAGGCGTTGAAACACTCCAAATTTATGTCTCTCATCAATTACAACAAAACCCAGATTCTTAAAAGCAACATCCTCTTGCAGTAAAGCATGAGTCCCTATCACCAGGGACACCTTTCCGTCGGCTATCGCAGCCAGTGACTCTCTCCTTACTTTTGCTGTAATCTTACTTGTTAAAAGTAAAATTGATTTGTCATATCCGGTTAATGAAAATATTTTTTTAAAAGTCGCATAATGCTGTTCGGCTAATATTTCCGTTGGCGCCATGACCGCTGCCTGATAATTATTTTCCAGAACAGGGATAAGAGCAAGAAGTGCTACAATAGTCTTTCCCGAACCTACGTCTCCTTGAAGGAGACGATTCATAGGGGATTTCTTCAGGAGATCCTTTCTGATATCCTCAAGAACTCTTACTTGAGCTCCGGTAAGAGTAAATCCTATTTTACTTATTATCTTTTCAATAATTGACGGATTTATGATATAATTTCTGTTCTTTACTTTTTTCCCAAAATATTTCTTCCGTTTTGCCAGAAAAAGCTGAAGTATCAAAAGTTCATTAAAAACCAGCCGCTGCCGGGCTTTTTCCAAATCGCACAAATTCTTCGGAAAATGAATATTCAGTACAGCTTCTTTTATTATATACAGGTCCCGTTTTGATGTTAATTCCGGGGATAATATCTCATGGATATCCACAAGATTATTTTTTATAAGTTCTGCCATTACCTCCCGAAAAAACACATTTGTGAGGATTTTCGTAGTCTTATAAAAAGACAGAATTTCCCCTTCTGCTATTGCTTTATTCTCAAATTCTTCAATAAATTCAAAAGAATCATTTGAAGCAGTGATTTGTTTTCCCCATCTTGTATTCTCAACTGTATCCCAAATTACAACTCTTCTGCCGGCCAGCAAAGCAGGTTTCATATAAGGTCTATTGTACCAAATCCAGGTTAGAGTCCCGCCGCTTTCATCTTCTATCAGCACTTTTAGAATATTTCTTCCGGGTTTTCGAAGTTCTTCTAATCCTGAAATTCTACCTTTAATAAAATATTTTCCGCCGCTTTCTATGGAAGAAACAGGAGTAATCCTGCTTTTATGAACGTGCCAACGGGGGAAAAAAAACAGAAGGTCTTTAACAGATTTTACACCTATTCTTTTCAATGATGAGGCTTTTACCGGTCCGACACCTTTTATGTAGCGTAATTCTTCATCTGTCATAGTTTCTTATTGACTTTTTAACCCCTTTTCAATATAATCTACATAAGAATATCACAAAAACAGTAGTAATTTCAATTTGTTTTATAGAAGGAGAAAATATGTCAAAAGTTTGTTCCGTATGCGGCAAAAAACCATTGGTTATCAACCTGGTATCACATGCCAACAAAAAATGTTTAAGAAAGTCATACCCGAACCTTAGAAAAGTCAAGGGCGAAATGGTTTGCGCTAAGTGCCTGAAGAGAAAAGCTAGATAAGAGCAGTTTCTGGGTGATAGGTTCTAGGGGACTGAAAGGACAATAAAAGATCAGACACTGGTTTTAGGTTATAAGAAAACATAACTATTTTAGTTTTCCTAGATTCATTTCCTGTAATTAATAAGACCCCTTGTCATTTTCCCTACGGAAGCACAGTCTTTCTCTATTTGTTTAAATACGGATTCTTCAAGCAACCCAATCTCAAAAGCTATTTGAAGTTGGGTTTCAAGCTCTGCAAGCGAACCCATTGAAATATAAAAGAATCTTATTGATTCCTTACTGCTTTCTCTTCCTTCACCTTCTGCAATATTACTTGCTATACTTACGGATGATCTCTGTAATTGTTCCCTCAATCCGTAATCTTTCGCTATTTTTCCTGTTCCAGCTTGTTTGTATATTTTAACAGCCAAATCTTTTGCCTTTTTCCATACTTCTAAATCCTTATAACCTCTCCCCATATTTCACCCCTAAAACCTGTCTTTAATTTCTTCTTTCCCCAAAATCTAGCACCTGTTCTTCTTATTCCAATGACATAATTGCGTCAATTTCCAAATCCACTCCTTTAGGCAGATCAGATATCCCGACTGTTACCCTTGCAGGATAGTTTACAGTGAAATACTTCTCGTAGACCAGATTAACAAATTTAAAATCATTAAGATCCTTTAAATATATAGTAGTTTTTACTATCTTATCCATCGAACCACCGGCTGCCTCAGCTACAGATTTTAAACTATCCATTACACGCTTGGTCTGAGCTTCAATACCTCCGGCAATCTTGATACCGGTTGCAGGATCAAGAGGGATTTGTCCGGAAAAGAATACTAAATTACCAACTTTTACGGCTTGAGAATACGGACCTAACGCTTTTGGAGCTTTATCTGTACTTATTATCTCTTTTGACATATATACCCTCCACTGTCTTTTTCAGACAATCAGTTATTTTGCTATTATTTCTTACTAAAATCTTGCAGTATTTTAGCCAGATCTTCTATAGTATAAGGCTTAGCAAGACTGGCATCAAATCCAAAATCTTTTGGTCTTGCCATTATTTCATCATCAGAATAACCGCTTGAGGCTACAGCTTTCACATTCGGATCCAGTTCCTTCATTCTTTTTACTATATCTTTACCGCCCATTCCTCCGGGAATAGTAAGATCAAGTATTACTATTTCATATTTGTTTTTTGACGGCAGCGCATTCTTAAATATTTCCAGAGCTTCATCTGACCTCTCAACAGTATTAACTTTATATCCAAGCTCCCCCAGAATATCCCTAAGTAACTCCAAAATATATATTTCATCATCCATTACAAGTATGTTACCCATACCTGTTTGTTTTTTCAAAAGAATCTCTTCTACTTTCTCTGCTGTTTTTTCACTGGAAGGAAGATATACATACATCGAAGTACCTTCCTTTATACTTGATTTTGCTTCAATAACACCATTGTGTCTTTTTATAATCGAAAATGCTGCTGCGAGACCTAACCCACTACCATGCTTTTTTGTAGAAAAAAACGGGTCAAATATCTTTGATATTATCTCAGTGGGGATTCCCGTACCGGTATCTATAATAATAATTTCTATGTAATTCTTCCCAAATTCCAACAAAGAAGAATATCCTTCTTTGTTTTTTTCTACGTTAACTGCCTTAACTTTAAGTATACCACCCTTAGACATTGACTGCCTGGCGTTTAAAACTATATTATAAAACACTTGAGTAATTTGATTTTCATCTATATCGCAATTCTTAAGATTTTCAGCAAAATAAAATAATACTTTTATATTTGTCCCGTCAGTCAGAGATTTAACTGTTTTTTTTAGTATTTCTCTGATATCGACAGTCCTCATCTCAGGAGAACCTCCCTTTGAGAAAGTTAAAAGTTGTTTTGTAAGAACTTTTGCTTTGTCAAAAACAGCAATAGCTTTGACCAGATTATCCTCAACTTTATCTTTCTCATTCAAATGACTCCTTGCGTTTTCCAAATAACCAAGTATCCCGCTTAATAGATTATTAAATTCATGAGCAATTCCCCCCGCAAGAACACCAAGACTTTCAAGATTTTGAACCTTCCGGGCATAAATTTCCAGTTCCGCTATTTTTACTTTTTCTTGTTTGTATTTTGTTATATCTCTGGAATGACCTAACACACCGGTAACCTTGCCGGAATCATCTTTAATGCCAATAATTATCGTGTCCAGCCACAAAGTACCTTTTGAAGTCAAAAAAGGTCTTTCAAGGAATACTTTATTTTCCCCAGTCTCTATTACACTTTGAATATTACGCATATTTTCAGAGGCAGCTTCCGGCTGAAACAAATCCGTTATTTTTTTCCCTACAACCTCCTCCAAATTTTTATCCAAAAATGAAAGTGCTTTTTGGTTAGCATATGTACACAAATAATTCAGATTAATTAGATAGATAATATCAGGAGAATTATCAAGGATTGTCTTTAACATTATTTCATTGTTTGTTTTTTCAGAGTTTATCCGGAATTGTTTTTCATCTTTTCTATAAGAAAACATAACTTATGTTCCTCCAGATTTAAAGATGCTGCATTTATCAGTTCTTCGTATATTTTTTACAACACAGTAAGAATACATATTTCATTACTTATTATTGGTCGGGGCGACCCGATTTGAACGGGCGACCCTCTGCTCCCAAAGCAGATGCGCTAGCCACCTGCGCTACGCCCCGACGATAATGTTTCATAAAGTATTCAAGGTTAGTATAGGTTCTATAATTTTGCTTTTGCTTTACAAACCTATTTGCGTATCTTTATCAATCTTACCAGAACTTTCTTTACTTTGTCCAGCGCTTTTCCTCTGTGACTTATTCTATTTTTAGAAGAAAGTGACATTTCAGAGTAAGTCTTCTTATAACCCGAAGGAATAAAAATTGAATCATAGCCAAAACCTTTTTTACCATTAATCGCAAATGATATTTTACCTCTGCAGCGCCCTTCAAGAATAACAGGTTTTTTCCCTGGAATTTTTATAACTATGACAGTTCGAAAGAGAGCCCCTCTTTTACTTAAAGGAACATTAGACAGTAATTTTAGAAGTTTGATATTATTATCCTGATATGAACAGCCTTCACCTGCAAATCTTGCGGAATATACACCCGGAGCGCCTTTTAAATAATCAACCTCCAATCCTGTATCATCGGACAGAGAAATATGTCCGGTACAGCTGCTTATCTCAGAGGCTTTCTTTACCGCATTCTCTTCCAGGGTATCTTTATTTTCTATTACTTCAGGAAAATTTCTAAAATTATCCAAAGTAAGAAACTTTAATCCAAATGTTTTGAGTTTTTTTGAAATCTCTCTTATTTTATTGCGGTTACGCGTTGCAAGAACTATTTCCAAGGCCCAAGTACCTTTTTTTGATCTTTAAATATCTCTTTAATACCTTGTTCTGCCAGTTTCATCATGGCACCGACATCCTGCTTCGAAAAAGGATTATTTTCGGCAGTACCTTGAATCTCCACAAACTTACCGGAACCGGTCATTACAAAATTCATGTCTACTTCAGCTTTTGAATCCTCTTCATAGCAAAGATCCAGCATCGCTTCACCTCTAACAACACCAACACTTATAGCAGCAACATAATCCTTAATAGGATTTTCCTCAAGAATACCTTTTTTATGAAGATATAATAAAGCATCAGCCATCGCAACAAACGAGCCTGTAATAGCCGCAGTCCTTGTGCCTCCATCAGCCTGAATAACATCGCAGTCCAGCAATATTGTGCGTTTCCCCAGTTTTGTCATATCCACTACGGCACGGAGAGAACGTCCTATCAAACGCTGAATTTCATGTGTCCTGCCGTCAACCTTTCCTTTTGAACCGTCTCTATTTTTCCTTTCAGGCGTAGATCTCGGGATCATCCCGTATTCAGCAGTTATCCAGCCTCTATTCTCTGATCTCAAAAAAGGCGGAACTTCATCAAGTATAGTGGCAGTGCAGATGACCTTGGTAAAACCGCAGGCAATCAACACTGAACCTTCCGGATATTTAATATAATGACGGATTATACGCAATGGTCTTAATTCGTCATTTTTTCTATTATCAATTCTCATTTTTCACTCCACTTTAACGAGTTTTACGTTATTAATATTTTTGCCGAGAAAAGAGGAACCAAGTTTTCTGAATTTTTCCGGAGCATCCGTAACATAAAAGCTGTAAACCGGACGTTTTGTTGTCTTTCTTAGCATACCTTTTACCGTCAAAGCTTCTTTAACAGACTTAGCAGTTTCTGTTGCAGAATCTATCAGCTTTACTCCTTTTAAAACCCTGGCCAAGACCGGCTTTAAAAAAGGATAATGAGTGCAGCCCAGGACAAGAGTATCAATATTTTTTTTATTAAATGCCTTTAAATATTCCCTTGCTGTTAGTTCGGTTATTTTCGAGTTAAACCAGCCTTCCTCAACCAGAGAAACAAATAAAGGGCAGGCTTTTCCCGTTACCTTAAGCCTGTTATTATGTTTAAGCAGAGCATCTATATACGCTCTGCTTTCTATTGTCGCTTTAGTACCTATTATGCCTATTTTATTGTTTTTAGTAGCTTCTGCCGCGGCTTTTGCTCCGGATTCGACAACTCCAAGCATTGGAACTAAATAAAATTTTTTAAGAAGCTTTAAACTTAAAGCAGACGCAGTATTGCAGGCAACTACCACAAATTTAACATTTTTCTTTAATAAAAATTGAACATTCTCTGTTGATAGTCTGGTTACCGTAGCCTTGGATTTAGAGCCATACGGAAGATGTTTTGTATCCCCAAAATAAATAATACTTTCGTTTGGAAGATACTTGCATATTTCTTTAAGTACGGTTACCCCGCCTACTCCAGAGTCAAAGATGCCTATAGGTCTGTTGTTATTCAAGCTTTTTACCTCTCAAAGGCCTGTGAACATCAAGATGACCTCCGATAGTTTTTACTTCCTGCCCCTCTATAAGAATCCTGACACTGGCAATTTGGCCGAAATTCTCAAGTATTGTGTTTACAAGCGAATAAATAAGCTGCATTTCCGACGTAGTCCCGCCTTTTGGATTGTCAATAATACTTTTAGTAAAATCCAGATAAAGGCAACGATTATCATCAAGATAAACTTCTCGTACCTCCGTCTCTTTTGGCAAGGCACCAAATAGACCTTTTTCTTTTGGTCCTTTAACCAATTCTACTACACATATTTTTACATCATCAAGTACACTGGTCGCACCCTGTATTTCTCTTTTTTCAGCCTGCAGTTTGCCGTTTTCATTCACGAAAAATAGTCTAATTACTTTTGGCTGAGCAGCATAGTTAAATAAGGAATCCCGTTTGTGCATAATAAAATATTTTACCGCAAAATATCCACAAATAAGAACGGCAATAATGATTATCAATAATAATCCGGAAGGTTTTTTCACTTTATTCCTTCCTGCTGCTTTTCAAGTTTCTTCGCCATATTAGTCACAGCTTCAAGCAGACCCAAAACCAGCTTTTCCTTAAAAGCTAAAGACCTTAAATTATTTTCATCATTTTCATTGGATAGGTAAGAAGTCTCCACAAGAGCCCCGGGCATTCTCACACCTCGTAAAACCGCGAAAGCAGCTTGTTTTACTCCTCTATTTCTTGTATTTAATATCTTACCGTTTAACATAGCTTTACTGATAGAACCTTCAACACCGGACTGTATCATGTCGGCAAAATCCATTGATTCTTTTTGAAATTCATTTTGCGCCAGATCCCAAAGAACAAACATAGAATCTACAGGTTGAACTTCTTTCTTTTCCACAGCGCCGGCATTTTCGCGTTTTACCAAGTCAATCGCAGAATCATCCGTAGCTATTGAGTTGTAATAAACTTCAAAACCATTATCCCGTTTACTTTCAGAAGAGTTGGCATGAATACTGATAAAAAGGTCGCCTTCATATTGATTTGCAAACGAAATCCTGTCTTCAAGAGTAATAAACTTATCTTCGGCTCTTGTCAAAATAGCTTTAAACCGCCGGTCGGGAGCATCCGCCAATACTTTAGCAAATAAATTGGAAATTTCCAAAACAACATCTTTTTCTCTTGTCCCTTTATTCCCGACAGCACCGCCATCTCTGCCCCCATGTCCGGGATCAATAACAACTTTAATAACTTTCGCAGGAACCGGCGGCGTTTGAGCTCCAGGCACTATATTATTTTGTACTGCTTCCTGTGCCAGCAGCCCCGCAACAATAAAAAGCAAACAGCTAATTTTCATTTTTGCCATATTTTACCCAGCACAAAAGTCTGGCTCCTATCAGGCCCTACCGACAATATAGTGACCTTAACACCCGTAAGCTTTTCAAGTTCTTTCACATATCTTTTAGTATTTCCAGGTAAGTCAGAATATTTTGTTATGCCTGTAAGGTCTTCCGTCCATCCTTTCATGGTCTTATAAACAGGGACGGCTTTCGCGAGCATATCCATATCTGCAGGAAAATCCTTATAAATTTTCCCGCCTATTTTATAGGCTACACATATTTTCAGCTCTTTCTGCCCGGAAAGCACGTCAAGTTTTGTAAGTGCTAATCCGGTCAAGCCGTTAACCATCGCTGAGTATTTAGAGACCACGGCATCAAACCACCCGCAGCGTCTCGGTCTTCCGGTCGTCGCGCCATATTCATGTCCTTTGTTCCGAAGCAGCTCCCCGCATGGATTATCCAGTTCTGTAGGGAACGGCCCTTCGCCTACCCTGGTTGTATATGACTTGGTAACACCGATAACCCGATCGATTGCACCAGGTCCGACCCCCGAGCCTGTACTCGCTCCGCCAGCCGTAGAATTAGAGGAAGTAACGTAAGGGTAAGTACCAAAATCTATATCCAGCATCGTGCCCTGCGCACCTTCAAAGAGTATTCTTTTATTACTCTCGGAATATTTATACAAGTAAGGGATGGTATTCACAATATATTTTCTTAATTGGCGGCCATAACCGAGATATTCTTTCAAGAGTTTTATTTTATTATAAGGTTTTTCGCCGTAATATTTACTAATGATAAAGTTTTTTTGCGCCAGATTCTTTTCCAGTTTTTCCGCTAATACCCTTTTATTTAGCAGATCAACCATTCGAATTCCAAGACGACCGACCTTATCAACATAGGCCGGTCCGATACCCCTACCCGTTGTCCCGATTTTTTCTTTTTTGTTTTTGTTCTCGCTCGAGGCATCAAGCAACTTATGGTAAGGCATAATAACACTCGCATTCTCGCTAACCTTCAGATAATTATCAACATTGATCCCGTTGGTTTTCAGATAAGCAATCTCTTCCAGAAGATATTTTGGATCAATAACAACGCCGTTACCTATTATACAGGCTTTACCTTTATGCAGTATTCCGGAAGGTATCAGATGAAGAACAAATTTTCTCCCGTCAATCACTACCGTATGTCCGGCATTATTCCCGCCTTGATAACGAATTACAACACTTGCTTCTTTGGCAAGAAAATCTATTATTTTTCCCTTACCTTCATCTCCCCATTGAACGCCCAAAACAACAAGATTCATCTTATTCTCCCTGTGTTAATTCTTTTTTTGCCCTATCCAGGTTTTTCCTGGTCTTGTTTGAATCAGGGTCCAGTTTTAAGACCTGTTCCCAGATTTCTACCGCTTTTTTCAAATCACCCTGCTTGTATAATTTTAAACCTTCATAGTATAAGTCAGAAACCTTTTTTTCGTCAACACTTTTTTTTGCATTAGCAGCACTGTGTTTTTCTTTCTGAAGAGCTGTTTTCTTTACCGGAACTTCTTTTTTTACAGTTTTTTTCCGTTCTGCTTCTTTCTTTTCAACTGGCTTTAAAGAGTTTTCTTTACTTGCCTCATTAACAAGATTACAGAACTCTTTCAATTGCTTATTATTTGGAGTTAAAGACAATCCTTTTTCCCACTCTCTTAATGCTTTTTCTTTTTCACCTGCTCTATAAAATACCAACCCTTTAAGAAACAATTCTTTTACTAAATCCTTAAAAGAATCCCCGGGTTCCTCTTTGTAAACCTCTCTTTCAAGAGCTACAAGCATATTCTTACTAGCATCGTCCGCATTATTTGTTTCCAGAGCTTTCAAAAACTCAGATTTAGCTTTTTCAGAATCATTTGCTTTATAATACTCAAGACCTTTTTGATAGTGCTCGATAGAAACCGTTTTAGCTTGCTCCGCCTCATAAAAAAACGGAATTAAGAAAAACAAAAGGGCAATTTGCTTCATATTTTCTTAAGGCCAAGAACATCATATATCTGAACCTTAATTGTCTTTCCCTTTACCGTCGCAAACCCAAGATCTTTGACAACAATAATATCCTTCACTTTCTCATAGACAGAATGACTGATAATAATCGAAGCATGGTATTCCTTGGTAAGTGATTCAAGACGCGAGGCAAGGTTAACGGTATCACCGAGCGCAGAGTATTCCATCTTTCTGTCCGTACCCATAAATCCAACTACGGCCTCTCCTGAATTAATACCGCAGCCAATCTCAAATTGCTCCCGACCCTGGCTCTTCCAAATCTCTCTCAATTCTTTCATCTTTTCCTGCATTTCAATCGCCATTCTGACTGCCAGTTCCTCATCATTGGGCCTTGCTAAGGGAGCACCAAACTCAACCATAATAGCATCACCTATATATTTATCAACCGTACCGCCATACTTAAAAGCAATACTCGTCATTTCTTTAAAATAGAAATTAAGGACTTCAACGACTTCTTCCGGAGCCAGCCTTTCTGCCATAGTAGTAAAGTTTCTAATATCAGAGAAGAATACTACAAGTTTCTGCTTTCTGCCTCCGACTGTCAGATTATCAAGACCGTTTTTAATTATCTCATCCACTACCTGTCTTGATACAAAGCGCTGAAATGCACCTTTCATCTTTCTGCTTTTTTGGCCTTCAGTAATAACCCTATAGCCCACATTTACCACATAAGTAAGAATAAGAGCAACAAAAGGCACGGAAATATCCAGCCAATAATTTCTGATAAACAAATATAGCACCAGGAAAAAATATGAAATATATACAAGAATAGAAAGAGCGGCACTCAAAAGTGGAGTAAATCTGGAAGTAAAAAATAATATTATCGTAACAAATGCCAATAATACAAGATAATTAATCAGTATACCGGATTTTTCAAGATACTCGTTCTTAAGCAGGTCATCAATGGCGTTCGCATGAATTTCCACACCGGGCATATTTCCGAGTTCGGTAAAAGGAGAAAGAAATTCATCATGCAAAACAGTGCTCGTAGCTCCTACAAGTACTATTTTGTCTTTAAAGGTACCTTTAGGAACTTCCCCATTAAGGACTCTATAAAACGAAACCCGTTTGAAAGTTTTAGGTCCCCCCTCAAAATTTATTAACAAAGTATTATCTCCAGAATTCACCCCTTTTTTATAACCGGTATTACGCCGCATTACATCATCTATAACCTGCTCTTCAGTCTTACCGGTAAACATACTGACAGAAGCAAGCGCAAAAGAATACACTTTCTGCGCATCTTTATAAAGTATTTTTGAGAGCTCTTTTTTATCATCCAGAAAATCAACAAGAGCAGATTTTCTGACAACTCCGTCAATGTCCATTTCAAAAGCTGTATAACCCGTCTTCTTCATAGAATCATTCAGAACTTTTATCGGCAGATTATATCTTTTATAAGGCATTTCCCATGCGCCCTTAGCATTTTCCACAACAAGTTTGTCATCTGTAAAGGTTGCAACTGAAAGTACATTTCCGGCAGCTTTAGCAGCTTTTGCAAAAAAAAGGTCTTTTTCAGGCATAGGACCCGGATTAGCAAATTCAATATCCAAGCCGATAACTTTTGCATTATCCGCTTTTAGTTTTTCAATAATCTTTCCGTATACATCACGCGGCCAGGGGTAAGTACCAAGTTCTTCAAAACTCTTATCATCAATCGCAACAATAATAACATCATCAATCGGGGCTCTATGCCCTCTCCATGAAAAGAGCATATTATAGCTGCCGCTCTTTAATGATGGTACAGGATTCTTAAAAACAAAAAAAGTTAAAACTAACAAAACAGCAAAGCCTATCAGCATTGCCGCTAATAGGCCTTTATTGTTTTTACGAAACTTAGCTACTACCATTTAACAGTGTATCCTACTTTCACGGAATCTATTCCGTTGATTTGACAGAACATTGCATTTGGATTACGGCCTTCTGCAGTATGCTTTTTTGGATCAAAAGATAATACCGAATCCAGTAGATTAAGAGCCCAGATTCCTGCTGTTATTTTAATAGCTCCTGAAAATTTCTGATAGGATTCATTAGCTATTTGATAACTTTCTTCTATTAGTATTGGATCAGTCCTCATGTTATATTCATCATATTTTTTTGTATAATCTAAATACCCCGATATTGACCCTGCAGCAGAAGCAACCCCTGCAATTAGAAATAACCAGCCTTTAAAATCATCTTTATTATAGAATTGCCCCCAGCCGGGAATAATTAAGGATCTCCATGCCGGATCTATGAAACTCCCGCTGCCGGGACCGCTTGAGCTTTGCATTTGCTGTATAAGCTTTGAAGTATCGGAGTTATTTGTTATTACGGCATCACTTACCTTAACTGTATCCCCTTCTTTTACAGACAACTTTCTGTTAAAAAATTTTGCTCTGGAAGCATCCTTTTGTACATCAATAAGCTCAATCTCTCCTACATCTTCATACTCTCTCATAATAACCTTACCTGTAGAATCTTTAATCTCTTCTTTTATCCTATTTACCATTAATTTCATTCCTTTAGATACATTATCGGTAGACCCAAGGTCAACAACTACACTTTCCTGATTCGAAACTCTTACTACTTTTCCTGTAAGAGGCGTCTTTATTGCTATTGAAAAAGCTATTCTCTTCACAACATCGGCTAACTTATCTTCGGAATCGCAAGACCCTTTTTCGATAGCTATTGATTCACTCTTTTCTACATCAGTCAGGGTAACAGAAATATTTATACTGTTACCAAGTTTTGTCAAAGAACCGGTTGCCATGATATTAACGCCAAGTATTTTACCGACTTCAACAGCACACTCACTTGAGGTGCAACCTGTTTGTTGAAAAGCCTGCTCTTTCAAAACCTTTTCCATGTTTTTCTTATCCACAATTACAAACCTTCCTGTTGAAAAAAGCTCAGCACGCATCATCTCGGAAACCGCCAACGCCGTATCCTTTGAAATGTTTGAACTTTCCAGATCATAAACGCCCATTCTTACTCTCTCGCTTGCGTTTGCAGGTAAAATAAATATAGCAAGGCAAATAAACAATCCAATTAATAGCTTTTTCATCTGTTCCTCCTGAACTGCCTATTATCAAAACTACAATAATTATTAAGTAAGGCAGTTATTCGCAAATACCAGCCCTACCCTCATCTTGTTTTCATTAGTATTTTACACAATCTTTATTGTATTATCAATATATATTATAACAGTTTTCGTATACTTTGCTGTGAAAAATATTACATAAATTTGGTAAATTACTCCGAAATTATATCGACGCAAAACACGAAAATATCGGTATTTTCATCCTTCCACGCATCTTTGGGCAGACCGGCTTTTCCGGCACAAATATTATTCATAAATTCTTCCAAATTCCAACCTGTCTCTTTGGCAACTTGAGGCAAAAAAACCCCTGAAAAAGAACCCTTTTTTACCAATACCCCGTGAATACCAAGTTTTATTTCAGATGTATTTTTTATTTTTTTGAGCGGAGATAGCACAGATATTTCAATTATTATCTCTTTTAATTCCGGCAAAGTAACCGGAACAAATCTCGGGTCATTAAAAGCTGCCTCTTTAGCCATTTCAATTATTGTTTCGAAAAGCGGTTCATCTGAAAACATATTTCCGATACAACCTCGAAGATTACCGTCTTTTTTGTGCAAAGTAACAAAAGCACCGGAATGCTGCAGACAATTCTTCCTTTTCTCCTTAAATTCCGGACTTTCTCTATTTTCAAGACAATGAGTTATTGTATCACGTGCAAGTTGAAGGAGAATCTTTTTTTCTTCTGCGCTAAATCCTGTCAATGCACTATCTTTTTTCAAAATAAAAACTCCTCCAACCTTTAGATGCTCGGATGCGCAGATGCCTGGATGCTCAGCAACCAATTCTGCAATTGCCGCATTCCGTCCTTCCGCCTGGGCGTATTTCACGAAGAATTAAGGTCTTATATCAAAAACTTCGCTCAACAGCTTTTATGCGTTTGCCAAGCCTCTGCGCATCTAAGCATCGTCTCTTTGTCTACTTCATTTGTTCTCGAGCCGAATCCACACTGGAAATAATACCGCTCAATGATAGTTTCAAATCATTTTTACTTGTAGCTTCTGCCAGAGCCATATCAAGCGTAATCAGTCCTTTTTTGTAAAGCTCCGCAAGAGATTGATCAAAAGTCTGCATACCATATTGGGCAGAACCTTGTTGTATCATAGACTTAATTGAAGAAAGCTTATTTTCTCTTATAAGTGATTTTATTGTAGGAGTACCCAACATTACTTCTACTGCAGGAACACGCCCTTTTCCGTCCGCCTTTTCAATAAGCCGCATTGAAATAATCGCCGTTATTATATTTGCAAGCTGATTACGGATCTGGTTTTGTTGAGAAGCCGGATAAAAATCAATTAACCGGTCTATAGTTTGACTTGCGTCAATTGTGTGTAAAGTCGAAAGTACCAAGTGTCCTGTCTCACCTGCCGAAATAGCCGCACTAACAGTATCAATATCTCTCATTTCACCTATAAATACAACATCAGGATCCTGTCTTAACACATACTTCAAAGCTACATCATAAGAATCAGTATCAATTCCAAGCTCACGCTGGGTTACGCTGCTCATACTGTCAGTATGCATGAATTCTATAGGATCCTCTATTGTAATTATATGATAGGGCTGATTATCATTTATATATTTAACTAACGAAGCAAGGGTAGTCGATTTTCCACTTCCGGTGGCACCTGTCATAAGAATAAGACCTCTGGATTCAAGAGCAACTTTTTTCAAAATTGGCGGCAAAGTAAGCGCATCAAAAGACGGGATATCTTTAGGAATCATCCTAATAATAATTTCGATAGTACTCTTTTGTCTGAACGCATTTATTCTGTATCTTGCCGAACCTGTGGGAGAGTACGAAAGATCTATCTCGTTAGCTTCAGCGAATTTTACTCTTTGACGCTGACTCATCATGGCAAAAAGCATTTCTTCTATGTCTGCTTCTGTAAGCAGAGGAAGTTCAACTTGAGTTATTTTTCCGTCAATACGAAGAAGAGGAGGCCGCCCAACCTTCAAATGAAGGTCTGAGGCTTTTTTTTCCAGCATCTTATTAAGCAGGTCATTAATCAGCATAAACCCTCCAATAAATTGTTGACTAAGTAATTCAAATTTTGTTATATTATAGCACAGAATCGAGTCAGATTCAATCACAGGTACTTAAGGGGAATAATGAAAACAAGAGCCGGCCTTTTAATGATGTGTTGTATTATTTATACAGGAATTACTTTCCTTCTTATCAATCACACTATTGATGGTTTTTTATTATCTGAGTCAAAAAAACGAGAAGATTTGAGATTGGAATGGCTTAAAAATGAAATTTCCAGGTACTCTATTTCCGAAGACGATATAATGCTTAATAATTCTTTAGAGAACCTGATAAAACAACCGGAAGTTTTAAAAATCACTATCAGTCAACAAGGCAGGATAATAGCAGACAGCGATCCTGCAGATATTAATTCAAAATCTTTATTTATCCAGCAGTTAACTCCCGAAGAAGGAAAAAATAATATATTATTCCGGCAGGAGGACTATAGATTCGGAGGAAAAGAATACAAGCTGACTTTAAAAATAAATAATATTCTTTCAAAAGCTTTAATGGATTCTTTAATGATAAACTTAGGCGTCTCTTTTCTTATATTTCTACTGCTGACATTATTTATTATTTCCAGGGGTAAAGACAAGCCGAATATTAACGCATCTCCATTAATTCGAAAAGAAAGCTTTTTTTTCTTCAAGGAAGAGGATTTATTAATTTCAAATTCCGCTATTGTTCTTATTCTGTCCGGGGACAATCAGGTATTAAAAGCCAGCAAAAAAGCTTTTGAGACTTTTGGTTATGATATTAAAGGGAAATATATTACAGAGCTCATGAGTCTCAGCATAATTAAAGAATACTTTTCAGAAGGAAAAAAACCTCTCACTGCAAATGGAAAAAAATATTTTATACTTTAAGCACTGCCTTTTAAAAGTACTCATCTGAAGTCAAACAAAGATAAATAAGGCATCAGCCTTTTAGAAGAATCTCAATTTTCTCTTTATCTTCAGGATAACTCAGGACATTAAAGCTCACTATAATTTTTACTTTTTCAGAAGCGCTTTCCTGTTGAAAGAATAGTTTCCGTTTTTTATACCCCACAACCAAATCATTCTTCTCCACCTGACTTTTTATACGATTTAACACCGTTAAAACTTCCTTCTGCCCTGTTTTATACAGTAAAACAGCAATAACATTATCATACCTTGCTACAATATCATAGACTCTTGTTCCCTTCTTTATAATTTCCCCGGCAGCACAAAGTAACGCGATCTTAAGTTTTGACTCTGCAACTTCAGGTTCAATGTTAATCATCACTACTGCAACACCTTCTTTAAACCTTGAAGCCTTATTAAGGAGCTCCTTCAACCGGGCAAGAAAATACATTTTATTAAAAAAGCCGGTTTCCCTGTCCACTAAATTTCTACTGATATAATAATTTAATTCTGCGTTTTGATCTTTGGTAGCAAAGCTGTATACAATAGTAGTAATAACAATGCCTCCTGTTACAAAAACGAGAAGGAACAAAGATAGTAAAACAAATTTTGACGAAACGATTTTAATATTTGCAATCTTATCATCAATGTCTTTTTGTATTATTACGGCTAAATCGGACATCTCAGAAAAAGCTTCTTTTTCAAGAGAAATCTTAATATTTATCATCTTAATGTATTTAGTTTCATCCCTGCCTGACTTTTTAAATCCTTTCGAGATCTCAATATTCTTATTGATGAGTTCTAGAATATTTTTTACCTTCTCCTTGGCCGGCTCACTCTGCGTCATTTCGAGAATCTTTTTAGCCTTTGCCCCTGCATCCTTAAGTCTTTCAATACCTGTATCTGAGCTCATTCCAGAATTGGTCATATAACGGGAAAATTCCATTCTTGCTAAAGCAATATCAGTGAGTACATCCTTGTTAAGCCGGTCAACGACAATGAGAGTATCCTGTATTTTACCTATTTCGGAATTTAAAACAAAACTATTAGAAAAACCCACAAAAGAAAGAAAAAGCGTAACAACTATAAGAGCTATAAGCCAATTTTTCATCAAACCTCCGATAAATATTAGTCTTTAAAAGTCCATAACGTCTGTAATGTCCATAAAAGTTTCAATCTGGAACTATTTGGTTCCTGATAACATTAATGTTGGATCTACAAGTTTCCCGGACCTATCCCAAACCGTAAAATGCAGATGAATTCCTGTAGAACGACCTGTACTGCCTGCTTGCGCTATAATATGGCCTTTCTTCACTTTCTGTCCTGAAACCACATAAAGCTTTGAGTTATGACCGTACAATGTTGTATATCCATTGTCGTGTTTAATCTTTACCATGTAACCAAACCCGCCATATATACCTGAAAAAACAACTACGCCTGAAGCTACAGCGCATATCTTATCACCGGAAAAAGCCTTAATATCCACGCCATCATGAAAAGATTTTTCACCGGTAAAAGGATCGCTGCGCACTTTCATTTTAGATGTGTATTTTCTTCCGCCATTGAATATAGGAGGACCAAATAATCTGGCTAGAGCATATTGAGCTTTCATCTCTTCGGTCATATCAACAGGTTCAACACCCGGAATATAAATATAATCATCTTTTTTTATCGTTCTTGTCTGACTATAATTATCTTGAAGTTTTTTCTCTGTTATTTCATACAATGAAGCTATACTTTTGACAGTTTCTTTATCCTGCGCCTTATGTTTGACCCCTTTTCCCGGAATAAAAACATAGTCGCCCTCTTTTATCCCCTTTGACAGATCATTATTATTTTGCAGTTTCTTTTCCGTTACTCCGTAAGACAAAGCAATATTTTCAACGGTTTCTTTCTCTTTTACTTTGTGCAAAACGCCTTTTTCGCTTATTATAATTATCTCCTGATTTAATTTTAATTTTGTAAGCGATTTCAGATAAGAATTTGCACCGACAATGCTATCTATATTTATATTGAAATGTTTTGCTAAAAGCCAAAGGTTATCATTTGCTTTCAACCGGTATTTCATTACTCCCAGATGCTTAGCAAGAAGACGCTCAATAACCTCTTCATAATATGGCCCGAGATTTCTGGTATAACCTTTTTCTGCCAAATCCTGCAAAGTTTTTTCAGTCTCCTCTGCAGAATAGATAACAGCCAATCTCTTATGTTCAAAACTAACAGGTCCCTCAATAATACTAAGAATAACAAAGCCTGTCCAAATAAGAAATAGAAAACCCAAAGGAATAACAAAGTATTTATAATTATTCCTTATTATCTCGCCGGTCTTGCCGGTAAAATCAACCAGCATCAGAGCCCCTTTCTACGCCCACCACAATTTATCAAGCTTTTCTTTAATCACACAATCTTTAAGAAAAGTTACAGCCTTTTTAAAGCCTTCATCTTTTGACATTAAGGCATCTTCGTGTTCAATAGACATGACATAATTATATCCGTTTGCAATTAACGCACTCACGATACTCTTCCATTCGTATTGATCATGACCATATCCGACGGTCCTAAAAAGCCAGGAACGTTCAGCAGCCTTTGACATATCTTTAGTATCTAAAACCCCGTTTAACGCCGTATTATGTTCGTCCATCCTGGTATCTTTAGCATGAACGTGGTAAATAACACCCTTAAGCGCTCCTATTGCCAGAACAGGGTCAATCCCCTGCCAATAGAGATGGCTGGGGTCAAAATTTGCTCCGATATTATTCCCGCAATTTTTCCTAAGCTTGAGAAGCGTCTCAGGATTATAAACTGCAAAGTTAGGATGCATTTCTAAGGCTATCTTAATACCATGTATTTTACAGAAATTTGATGCTTTCTTCCAATATGGAATTAATACTTTTTCCCACTGATATGTTAATGCATCAGAATGTTCATTAGGCCATCCGTAAGTTATCCAGTTTGGCGTCTTATCACCTTTTACACCGCCCGGTAGTCCGGAAAAACATGCCACAGTTTCTACCCCGAGTTCTTTTGCAAGCAAAACTGTCTTTTTAAAAGTTTCATCATGCGCTTTCGCTATTTTTCCAATCGGATGTACAGGGTTCCCATGGCAGGAAAGAGTTGATATAATCAAACCCCTTTTTGTAATTGCCTGTTTAAAGGTCTTAGCTTTGTTTTTATCTTTTAAAAGATCACCGGGATTGCAATGTGAATTCCCGGGATAATTACCGCAACCAAGTTCAACCGCTTCAACACCATTTTCAACCAAAACATCCAAAGTCTCTTCAATATTTTTTTCCGAATACAAGACAGTAAACAAACCAATTTTCATGACTATTACCTCCTTTTAAAATAATTACAAATGACAAACGACAAAATACAATATATTGAATTATATATAGTTCATTATATTATAATCGTATTTTGTACTTTGTGCTTACATTCAGATCTCAGGACCTAGCACCTGTTCTAATATAAAAGCGCGGAGAATACTTACTCCGCGCTCTATTTTAACATAAAAACCATCTAAGATTGCTACTTAAAATTTACTAGTTAACTTCTATTTCTATTCTACTCATAGAAACACCGACAACATTAAGCTTAATATCTTTCAGATTTATTTCAGCTACTTTTTCCGCTAAAGTAAGGCTGTCACCTGAAAAAGTCGCCGTAAGTAACGCCCTTCCGCCCACAAAGGATATCTGATTTACATTTTTTGCTCCTGAAATATCGGCTATGGCATTTCTTACTGCCTCCACTTTTTCAAAAGTCACATTGTACAGGGAAATATTAATAGAAGCTCCCTTCGCTGCTTCTTTTTTCCAGGATTTTACGATATCGTCATTAATAGCCGCTACAAGCTTTGAAGAAGACTTTCTTACCGCACCATTAAAGGCCCCCTGTTCCATTATATCAGGATGGCGATCCTGACTCTGCTTTGCCCCAACCATTTCAGCCGTATCACACTTTACAACTCTAATAGCCATATCAGAGATTCCTGTAGTCATGCCATAACCCGCATCAGTCTTTAATGCTGAAGCATCTACCTGTCCTGTAATAATTATATCTGCGCCAAACTCAAGACCCGCCGCCGCCGCTTTCCGGCCGTCTTTATCATCTGACAACGCCGCCTTAAATTTTTCGTTTTCACGAATTTGATTTAAGGTAGTTTGATCAATAACGGAATAAAGATAATTTTTCAGAAGTTCTTCAGCAAAAATAACTTCGGACAAAGGGATCATAGAGAGCTGACCATTCTTTCTTTCCGTAAAAACAACCATCACCCGTATTTTATCCCTGTTTTTATTCCACTTTACCCAATCGTCTTTTGCATCTTCAGTTTCGTCAAACTTGGCTTTCAAAAATTCTTTTGAGGCCACCTTTTCAGATTTTTTTACCTCTTCTTCCTTCCCGTCTTTTGTCACAGCTACTAAACCGTCATAAACATTTACTGTGGCTTCGCCGTCTTTATCAACATCCGCCCGATATGTCGTACCTTTTACTGCCGCAGTAACTTTAGGAGTGACTATCCTTGCATCCCTTGGATTACTGTCCAGAGTTTTCTTTATATTCATCCAGACGCGTCCAAAGATAACTTTCATAGTTGATTTATCAGTACCGTTTTCCTGTTTCATTTCTTCAATAACAACCGAAGAATTATCTCCTATCCTGAAATTTGACCCGTCTTCCAGCTTTAACTCCACTTTACTGTCTGCTGCAGTTTCTATTTTATCACCCGGAAGAAGAGTCATTCCAAGTTTTGCACTCACCGGACTCGTATCCATTTTTTTGGTAATCTTGACCGTTCCCTTCAAGTATCCGACTACTGCCTTTTTTTGAGTTTCTTCAGCAATACTCATATTAGAAAAAATAAGCATTGCCGCACATACCAATCCTATTAATCTTTTCATAACTTCCTCCCGTTTTAAAAACGATTTCACTGATTACAACACTTTCGGATTCCACTGATACAAGCTTATAAAATTATTACTATCAATATTTTATAACAAACTCATGCCCTTTTGCAAGGTAAGGTTTTTAACATATTAAAGAAAGCTCACAAACCTTTGCTCACAATTAACACCTCTTTAAAACCTGATTGTCCTGTTATTTACAGCATTTTATCAAATATCTGAGATTAAGCTTATACCTTTTAGATTACTAATTCTAATGTTTTGTTCAGATATATTTTAGCTCCGGCTGGCGCGTTTTCAAATTAACCTGCAAATATACTTCTATCAAAATTATTTTCGGTCAATAATATTTCATCAATAAAACCGGGAATTATTCCGGAAGGCAGAAGCGCACCCGAAACCATGCCGTTTTCGGAACTTCCGGTCTGCTTAAAAACGAACAAATCTTGAGTAGTTATCATATCACCTTCCATTCCTGCTACTTCAGTAATATGCGTAATTTTTCTCGTCCCGTCCTTAAATCTTTCCTGATGAACGATTAAATCAACAGCTGACGAGATCTGTTCCCTTATAGCCTTTAATGGCAGCTCCATTCCTGACATCAGTACCATTGTTTCGAGACGGGCCAAGGTATCTCTTGGAGAATTACTGTGAAGAGTTGTCAAGGAACCATCATGTCCTGTATTCATCGCCTGGAGCATATCCAGAGCTTCACCACCGCGGCATTCCCCTACTACAATCCTATCGGGACGCATTCTTAATGTATTTTTCACCAGCTCCCGTATAGTAACCGCTCCCTTCCCTTCTACATTTGGAGGGCGGGATTCCAACGTAATTACATGTTCCTGCGGCAAATTAAGCTCGGCTGAATCTTCGATGGTAATGATTCTTTCATCTTTTGGGATAAAAGAGGAAACGATATTCAGTAATGTTGTCTTACCCGAGCCGGTACCGCCGCTTATCACTATATTTTTTCTTGAAAGAACACACACTCTTAAAAATCCGGCAGCAGCTCTCGTAATAGAACCAAAATTTATAAGGTCTTTCGTTTCCAGCCGTTCTTTTGAAAATTTTCTTATCGTAAGCGAAGGTCCCTTTAGAGCCAAAGGCGGTATTATTGCATTTACTCTGGAGCCGTCTAAAAGACGCGCATCTACCATTGGAGCACTTTCGTCTATTCTCCGTCCAATCGGAGCAACAATTCTTTCTATGCACGCAAGAAGCTGTTTATCCGATACAAACTTCTTACCGGATAAAGTTATTTTCCCTCTCTTTTCCACGTAAACCTGATCTTTATTATTAACCATTATTTCAGTAATTTCAGGATCAGAAAGCAGGTCTTCTAAAGGCCCCAGGCCAAGGGCTTCCTGAAGAATTTCTTTCATCAATATTTCTCTTTCCTTTTTACCTTTCGGTTCTATTATGTCTGCCGCGAATATCTCTTCGATCACTTTCCGGACTATAACTTTAAGTTCATCCCTTTTCTTCAAATCAATAAAACTCTCAATATCAATATTCATTCCTGAAAGAATCTTAATAAGCTTAAGGTGTATTTTTTCTTTAAGAGCTGTCTCATCAATAATGTACTTTGAAACTACTTCAGCCCCTTTAAAAACGGCTGAGACGGATTTTGAGGTTCCCACGATTCTTGCAAGTCCCTTTAGCGCAACAGAAATTGAAGAATTCGGTTCTGATAGAACTATTGGTTTTCCGCTATTCACGCTCACACTTGCTTCAAGACCAAAAGGAATAGAACAAACTATCTGACGATGGAGCATATTTTCAACAGTTTTTTCGTCCATACCAAGGGAGGAGTGAGTTTTATTTAATATTAATTTTACTTTATCAAAATTAATATGAAATTCCACAAGCTTAGAGAGTGTCTTCTCCGCAGCTTTAAGAGAAATTAAATCAGGTGTAACCACCAAAAATATCAAAGAAGAGCTTTCAAACATTTTCGTCATATTCTTTATCGGAGCACCGGCATCAAAGATTATATTGTTAAAACCAGAGAGAATAAGCTCTGTAAAAGGATCTAAACCCTCTGTTTCCATATAATCCACAGTAGCACAGGAAAGACCTGAGGAGTGCAAGGGAAGCAAACTTAAAAGAACTTCAGGATCCAACTTTGCCCTAAAAAGTTTTTGAGATGACTGATCCAGTTCTAAATTCAGCAAAACCGAAGAAGAATCAGTTTCCGTGGACAATAATACAGTTTTTTCAGAACTCGCAAGGCAAACAGAAAGATTAGCAGAAATAAACGAACTCCCGTTTCCGCTTTTTGATGAAATAAGAGATATAATTTTCCCCTTGTTAAGTACCATAATATATTATAATGTATTTGTAATTATATTTCAATATTTTTAATTGTAAAAGTTATTTAAATTCAAAAGTGATTGAAATTATCAGGCTTAAATGCTAATATTAATAACGATATTGAAATTAGCCGGGATGGCGGAACTGGTAGACGCAGAGGACTCAAAATCCTCCGTTCGCAAGGGCATGAGAGTTCAATTCTCTCTCCCGGCATTTTGATCAAGGTTAATAGAATTACTTTCCGACTTCTACTTCGCAGGCAACTTGTTTTTTATAAAACAAGGCTGCCTTTGTAACCCTATCATTAATAATATCAAAAATATAACAGCCTGTATCTGACGTCCAAATTGCAATCGGCCAACCCAATCCCATGTCCGAATCCACGGTATTACCGATGACTCTCAGGGAATCTTTATTGCCATAATTTCCTATTTTAGTGTCGCTTCAGTAAATTTCTCAGTTTGAGCAGGCCAAAGAGTTAAATCGGTTTTTCAGCAGATATTCCTGATCTCATCAGACTGTCAAATACTTTTTGAGGAACTGCCGTTCCATTTTCTAAAACTAAATTCCCGAAAAGATGGGGGACATGGCTTCCGTCAATTTCGGCATTTGGGCTCCAGAGGGTATATCTTTTTTTCTGATCTTTTTCCTGCGCTATTTCCCTCTAGAAATTCGCACCCCATATTTTCGAAAACTCCCCTTTAATTCCAAGATAAGAAAACGGAATTGCGACCTCTAAAGTCCAGGAACTTTTTCCAAGATTTGTTTTTGTTTTGATTCCGGCAGGACTCCAACTGGTATCATTTTTCTTTGCAGCAGGACAGTTTCACCTTTTGAGTTTATTATCTAAAAATACTTGTAATCCTCCGTCCTTTCCGGATCTAAAAACATTTCAACGGTGTCATTTTCTCCAACTTTTTCCATATTTGAATCATTACATTCAAAACCAATATACAGATTTTCCTTATCACTGACCAATCTTATGAATGTTTTGTTTTCTTTTAATTCCGGATAATCAGGAAAAACCATCATTCGGGTTGTAATTGGTCTTGATTTCTTCCAGCAATCATCATCCAATATTCCATCAAGCTTTGGGGCTTTTGTCGTTGGAACTGAAACAGAAGGCCAGCCGTATATTTCATCCAGATCTTCAGGCGAAATTGACCCGGTAACGGCAAATACTTTAAAATTCAAATATATTGACAGGAAACACAGAAAAAATACGAAAAACCTGTTATTGATCTTCATATATTATCCTCCTTTGAATTATCTTAATTTAGCAAGGGAGCTAGTATACACCCAGGCCTTTGGCAGGCTTAAGTGTCAATACTCCGTCAACAAACGAAGGTAATACGTCAATATAAAACACCAGTGTTTCGCCGTGATTAATATACCAACCTAATGCTTTACATTTTTCTTTCTTATCACATAAATTAGCTATATTTTCAGGTATTGTGTAGTTGTAGGATTTTCTTGTAAGAGGACGGCATTTGAAAATGACAGGTTCTCCATTGTTTTTTCCGGCAACTGTAAGATCAGCAATTAATCTATCCCCCCTACTGTCATAAAAATTCTTTAAATCTATCTTCCAATAATCCAGCCCTTTTTTATCATTGTTGTTCGGGTCAATTAGTATTACGCGTTTTCCGGGGGACTTTTTCAGATAAATTTTCTTTAAATAAATGTTATATTCCTCTGCCTCCTGGCGGAACCACATAAAAGAATATATAATATTTTCCAGATCGGCTGTCTCTGCGCCTGACAAAGGAAGCTCTACTTCTGTGTCGCCGCTTCTTACATTAAAACGGTAATTAACTTTTTTATCAATATTATCCCTGATATCATATCCCATTGTAAGCGATTCATCCTTACGTGGGTTATAAAAAGAGATAACAAGTTTATCGTAAACCTGCCAATCGGTTTTTTCATGAGTTTTGGCAATTATACCGCACATTTTATATTTTTTTGAAGCGAAAGCTGTTTTAACCCTGCAGAGCCTCCCTTTTGTTGAATCTATTTCTTTAGTGACCTCAAACTCATCAGAAGAAGCATGCCACTTTGTAAAACCGTCATCTTTCATAAAATCCGCAATTACAAATTCGGAAGAAGCAGGAACAGGAACTTTTTCAAACCATATTCTCTTAATATAAATTACCGCGTCTTTATTTAATTTCCCCGAAAATATCGCCACTTTATTTATGCTTTTCACATCAAAACCTGCATTATTAACCACTCCATTGATCATTCTTTCCATTGAAAAACGAAGAAGAGAAGAACCTGAATTTAAATTTAGTTCGGGTCTTCCGTCAAGATTAAAACGGGACTGATAATTCTCGTCCGTACTTTTTTCGTTGTCAACCCGCAAAGAGAACTGAATATTCTCTTCAGATTCCAAATATAGTTCAATCTTTAAAGAAGTAAAATCGCTGCAGTCTTTTGGTTTATCAAACAATACGGCAAATCCGGGATATTCTTCTTTACCGGAAAGGATCACTTTCACCGCCTTTTTATCCACTCCCGGCAAGACTGAATCAGGTTTAAAATCCCCGCTTATTTTAAATCCGGGTAAAACCTTACCCTTATCAACCAAATCCACAGTCAACAGTTTGTCTTCACAATAAGCGCTAAAACAAATTGCAGAAACAATACCGATTAATATTGAGATTTTCATTAGAGCCTCCCGGTTTGTATAATATTTGTTTTTCGGATCAAAATGAATTAATTGCTTTTCTTGAATTTTCGGAGATTTTCAGCTTTTTTTTCCAATTCTTTTGCGAACTCTTCAGGCGTTATCTTATATACATTGCTTCCCATAGGCCTCGTAACAAGTTCCGTCAAATAGCTGTTAAAGATACCGTCCCAACCCGGATATGGATTTCCTTTGGCTGTATGGCTGTAAAATTTTGCATTATCAAGCACATTTACAACTCCTTTAAGGCTCTTAGGCGTTATTTTATTTGCTTCCGGCATGCTGGTTAATGCCTCGTTATTTTTAACAAAAGAAGACATTATCCCGGGAGAACACATAAATTTAATAAATTCTCCGGCCAATTTCGGCTCTTTTGAATTATTGCATAAAAAGAAATATTGAGCTCCCACACCCATAGCCGTTGAATCACCTTTAATATCCCTGTCACTTTTAACAGAGGGTATTGCAAATGTTGAATACTCAAAACCCTCGGGTATTACATTTTTCATTTCACCGGGAAACCAGGTACCGCAAAATACCATTGCCGCTCTTCCCTGCAAAAATTCCATTTGCGCTTCTGTATGGGACATTCCCAGGCAACCCTCCTGAAAATAGCCTTTTTTAAAAAAATACTGTATTAGACCGGCGACCTTTATAACAGAAGGAGTATCCCAAGCCCCTTCATCCAATCTTAAAGCTGATTCCAGAAATTCTGTCGATTCCATCCTGACTAATAAGCCAAGAAACACTCCACCAAGATACCCGATATACCTTCCCTGCAAAGCTATCGGAACCGTTCCATTTGACTTTAACTTACTGCAGGCTTCGTCAAACTCTTTCCAGGTTTTAGGCGGCAATATATTGTATTTTTTAAAAATATTTTTATTATACCAGAAAACGAAAGTATCAAAATAAACAGGTAATCCGTATGTTTTATCTGAAACACGGTATTTCTCAAAAATTCCTTTATAAAAAGAATCCTCCCATTTTCCTTTATCCTTCCCGTATGACGGAGCTGAGAGCAACGGCTGTAAATCGGAAAAATATCCGTCCCTTATCAGTTGATCAAGATCCAAACCCCCGGGATATATAATATCCGGCGGCTCCCCCGCCAGAAGCTTTAGTCTTATCTTGTCGGATATCCTGGGACTGACCCAAATATTAATTTTCACATCTTTATTAATTTCCTCGAATTGTTTCGCCGCCGTTTCCAAAAGCTCGGTGCCATAACCGCCGTAATAATACATTACTTCAATAATATGTTTTTTAAAGATAATCTTTTTGAATTTAAAAATATCAATATATAATATTGCAACCAGAAAAACCAACATCAATATCAATAATATGTTTGAAAGCGATAATTTTTTCATCCTTTAACCGAGCCCATAAGCATCCCCTCGACTACTTTTTTATGCACAAACGCATATATCAACAGTACCGGAAGTATCGTTAAAACCAGAGTAGCAAATAATGTTCCCCAGTCGCTTTTATAGTTCAACGCAACAACCATATTTGCAATCCCCAGCTGTAACGTCTGCTTTTCCGGATCAATAAGAGTTACAAGCGCCAATAAATAATCATTCCACATGCCTATAAAATTAAATATAGCCACTGTAATTATTCCCGGTCTTGCCATAGGCAGAAATATATGCCAGAACGTCTGCCATTCCGAAGCGCCGTCCACTTTTGCTGCTTCTCTTACCTCCTCCGGCAAGGATATAAAAATACCGTACAGCACAAGTACGGAAAAAGGTATACTGACACCAACGTAAACCAGTGAAAGTCCAAAAAGCGAGTTTAAAAGAAATAGTTTTTTTAAAAGATCAAAAAGCGGAACTAACGTTAAAGCTGTCGGGACGATCATACCTAAAATAAAAATTGAATATACAAATTTACTGCCTTTGATCTTCAATCTGGTCAATCCGTATGCCGCCATGGAAGAGACAAGAGTTGTCATAAAAAGGGCTGCCCCAACTACGACAAGAGAATTGATAAAATAACTTCCAACATTAAACTTTTCCCAGGCATTACTGTAATTCCGAAGATCAAACGCTTTTGGAAGGCTCCAGGAATTAGCCATAATATCCACACTTGGCTTAAAGGAACTATAAAAAAGCCATATCATAGGGAGCGTAACTATTAAAAGCCAGAGGATCAAACTGATATAAACCAGAGTCCTTACTGTTTTATGAAGATAATTTCTCCCGTCTTGCATTAGTTTCTCTCCTTAAACAATATCTGCCCTAAATATACAAATACCATGGTAATTATAAGCAGTATCACCGCTATTGCAGTACCATACCCCATATTTGCTTCCATAAATGCCAGTTGATAAATATAGGTGGCAAGAACCTGGTTATTGGTCGGGACATATTGCTGGGTCATAACCCAAATAATATCAAATATCTTCATACCTGATATCACAATAAACGTAACAACAGTCACCGTAATAGGGGTTATTTCAGGCCACACAATATTCCAGAATATCTGCCATTCGTTTGCCCCGTCTATTTTAGCCGATTCAAACAATTCCGTGGAAATATTCTGCATTCCTGCCAGAAAAAGGATAACATAAAATCCTGTTGCTTCCCACACTATTATGGGAACGAGCGCCCATATAAAATATTGAGGAGATAACCACGCTTGATTTGCAAGATCGGTCAAATTTAACAGTCTTGAAATATTATCCAAACCTATTACATTTAATACTTTTTCAATTGAATTTATTATTCCTTTTACAACTCCAAATGAAGGATTATATACAAAAGACCAGAGACACGCAATCACCGTTCCGGCAAGTATATTGGGAAACAGATAGGTGAACTGGAATATGCCTCTTCCTTTTACTTTTTCATCCCTAAGGATGTTAGCGATATAGAAAGAGAATATAAATAGTATCAGACCCGGAACGACCACTAAAAATACATTATTTTTAAGAGCGGTATAAAATATAGAATCCGATGATATTATTTTCTTGAAATTCCCCAGACCGATAAAATATTTTGTATTGCTGTACCCGTCCCATTGCATTAAACTTGTAAATATTCCGGCAATAGCAGGATAAAGGCAGAATAAAGCATAAAGTAAAAAAGCCGGGCCGACAAAGAGAAAGAAAAGTAAATACTTATTTTTACTCATAACAAATTAAAGTCCCCTTCGTTAATATACGCAGCTTCATCCCGCCTAATGCGTTTAAGCTGCACATGTTTACCAGCTGTTTACTCTTCTAAATCAAAAACCCCTTTACTGAATGCATCTTCAATAAGTTCGATCGTTCCTTTCTTTGGCTTATATGTCCCAAATTCTTTATATGACTTATAAGCGTTGAACATCCACCAGGGCTCGGGTTTTTTTATTGCTGTTCCCGTTCCATTATTTTCCAAATTAGCTATAATATTTTTACCTGCCATATAAAAATCAACATACCATTTATCATAACTTATCACAAAGTAATGCCATCTTCCTATCATCCTTTCGAAATTACGATAATCGGCTTTGGGATCGGCAGCCAGTACATTGTCAACAGTTATCCCTAATTTATCTCTATCCTGACTGGCCATGATATCTTTTAACATCTCAATATAAATCTTAAAATTATCCAACTGCTTCTTTGATGTTTTTGGATCTGCTTTAACAGCTGTTGAGGCCAATAAATATTTATAATAACCTAAATCCATCAACCATTGGGTAGTCAAATCATAAAGGTATATTGTATACAGTTGATTTCCCGCTTGTTTATCTTTTTCTTTTAACGCCAATTTTATGGCTTCCACTACGATATCATTTGCCTTTCTAGCTCTCTGTAAAACGTCTTTTGTCTCACCTTTATTATCCTTGTTTTCTCCGGGATGAATTCCAAGAGTTCCATTTATTTCAACTTCAAAACTCTTTTTTATACTGGCTGCCATATTTTCAACGGAAACACTTCCATATCTTTCAAGAGCGTATCTTTTCACCCATTCACCCGAGTTGAAGGCCTCTGCCGCTATTTTTGAATTCCAGGCGCAATCTCTGGCTAATTGCAATGCCAAAAAATTTCCAAAATCAAGTTCATCATAAAAATTATTACCCTGACAATTTTCGGAAATAGAATTATAAGCTCCTAATGCTTCCGGAATAATAGCTTTACCTCTAAATCCTATTCCTTTAGCTAACCTATCACCATGGAGAAACTCCCCAAACCTGTTGACATGATACCACTTTCTGCCTTCAAACGGTTTTTTAGCTCCGATACCGTGAGTTCTGCTGACATACTGATCCATAATAAACGCATCTTTAGGCAGCCTGGCATTAAACATTTTCTCACGCTCAACAGGATCTTTTATTTCAGGCGACCAGTCCAGATCCCAGGTCCAGAATATAAATTTTGCTTTAGGATCAATTTTCTTAAAAACTTTAACACCCGCATCATAGGCGTCATATCTTTCATCCGAACGCTGTTCATGCGCATATTGCAGGAAATAATAATCCGCTTTTCCAAATTCTTTTATAAACTCAGACCAAAGTTTTGTCATTGCTGTCTCAAACACCGGATCCTTCACAGAAATGGTTGACGCCTGTCCATGAAACCCCGGAGCACTGCCCTTACTTGCATAATTTAAATCCGGATGCGCAGTTAAATAAGAATTCTGAACTCCTCCCAGTGAAACACCATACCAGGTATCCATATCCATGCTCCTGATGTAATCCAGAACTTTTTTTGTCAACTCCATCTGATATTTTGGTGAATACACCATACCTTTTTCATTCTTGGGATCGCACTCAGGAAAAGCTTTGTAAAATACCTCTCCCGCCATAAAAGTTCCTGGATAGTAGCAGAACCCGTAGGTATTTGCTCCGGTTTTCACGGAATGATCAATCCATAACTTCCAATACTCCCAGGTCCACATGGAAGAGTACTTAGCCATAGGTCCATAATGAAATGAGAATGCAAATACTTCCCTGTACGGAAATGCAGGCTTATCAATTATGTTTATTCCTTTTACCGGTATAACTGTTTTTTTAGGAACAAATTCTCCGTCTCTGAAAAATCCGCACTCACATTGCTTCCGCAAGTATCCATAAACCGCATAAAGAGTTCCTCTGGGTCTAAGACCCGCAAAAACTATATTAGTACTTTCAACGCTGTTTATGCTTTTTACAATATAACCATCACCCAAATCAGCAGAAATTGACAACAAACCTTTAGTCGTCAAATCTTTAGCAATCTTATTAACATCCGACCCGCCTATTATAAATCTAAACTTGCCTGTCAAAGTATCTTTATCGGTTTTTATAGGAATATTTACGCCTGTCATTCCCTTGATATATTTCGCAAGTTCTTCTGCTGCAGTCTTATAAGCAGAATGCCCGGTTGACGGCTGATAAATTACCCAATCTTTTGCATTTGGACTCTCACCTGCGTCTGCCTTCTTAGCTTCCTGCGCAAAACTATTAATAATCAAAGAAAACAGTATACCTAAAACAAACAAAACCCTTTTCATTCTTCCTCCTGATATTTTAATACTTTTACTGCATTACTCTCACAATAATACATATATTTTGTGTGAGTTGTAATCATACAAATATTCACGTTGTTCAACCAATATTATTTTCCTACGATAAATATATTTTTATTTACCGCTTCTTCAATAAGAGTTAATGTATCTTTTTTCGGTTTATAACTGCCTATTTCTTTAATGCTTTTCGGATTCCAGTAATTCCAATCAGGTCTGATCTCTTTTTTTAAAGTGGCATCAATTTCAGTTTTAGCAGGCAGTTTTCCCTGAGCTATTGATTCCTCAAGGATCTTTAACGTCACAACATACGGTCTGTAAAAATTAAGGTACCATTTTTCATAAGTAATAATTGTATAGTTTCGCGCACCTATTGCCAAAGCTACCTGATTTTTATCAGCTGTCGGAGATCTGGAAGTAATACTATCAAAAGTTACACTCAATTTATCGCGATCCTGGCTAGCCATAATATCTTTCAGCATTTCTATGTATTCTTTAGCTTTATCAAGATACACCTTTGTATCGGAAGACTTCGGATCTTTACTAAAAGAATCAGTTATAAGCTGAGATTTCGCCTGACCGCAATCCGAAAGCGCCTGTGTTACTATATCATACATATAATAAACATAGCGTTGATTGTCTTTTTGCTTTTCTTTTTCTTTTAGCGCCAGCTTTACGGCATTATCTATTATTTTGTCTTCCCCTGCGAGATATTTATCATCTCCAAGATTTGCTTTAAAAGTTTCTTTTAAACTTGCTCCCATATTATTTGCAGATTCTTTTCCGTACCTTTCAATTATATATCTGTCCAGCCATTCCCCGCTGTCAAAAGACTTCTTTGTTTTACCCGGATTCCACTCGGTATCCATAGCCAGGGAGAAAACAAGAAAATTCCCGGAATCAAGCTCATTATAAAAAGTAGCACCTTTGCATCCGACTGGTATCTTACTCTCAGCAGACACCCCGTCATTTATTATACGATCACCCATGAAAGGACCAAAACCTTTGCCTAATCTGTCTCCTGAGAAAAACTCTCCTATAGATCTTTCACAATGCATCCAATCTCTGCCGCCAAAATGATTATCCTCAGATTTTAGACCCCGCTTTACTCCGGATTGATCCTGAACTAAAGCATCTTTAGGAAGCCTTTTATTAAATTCTTCTATGTTTTTATTTCCTGTTCCCCAGTCCAGATCCCAGCTCCAAAACATAAATTTAGAAGAAGGATCCAGCTCTCTAAATAGCTTAACGGCTTTATCATAAGCATCATATCTCATATCGGCCTGACCTTCCGGATGATAGATGATAAAATACCTGTCTGCTTTTCCAAATTCCTTTATAAATTCCGACCATACTTTTCTCATAATTGAATCGAATTCCTTATCCTCAGGTTTTAAAAGATTACCTCCGATCAAATCATGCCCAGGATACGCTTTATCAAAGGATTTCGGCATTAAACCCCATTCACCGCCAAAACCATACCATATTTCGACATCAAGGCTTCTTATATAATCAAATACCTTTCTATTAAGCTCTGATCTGTCTTTAGGCGCCAAAACATCCCCCGCCCGCCCGACAGCATCGTTGATATCAAGTTTATCTAATACTTTATACGGAATATCACCCCAACGGATATAATGATGCAGGACATTTGCTCCTGTTTTCACCGAGAAATCCGCCCATAATTTCCAGTACTCAAAATCCCAGCAATTAGAATATTTTGACATAGGCCCTTTGTGAGCCGGAAACGCAAATCCTTCCCTTATAGGGAAAACAGGTATGTCGGAAAAATCGATATTCTTAACCGGAATATTTATTTTTTTGGGAATATAATCCCCGTCCCTGAAATATCCGCAATCACAATATTTTCTCAGATAGTTATAGACCGCATACATCGCACCTCTGCCCCTTGTTCCTGCAAACACAATATTTGTTCTGCCGTCATCAATTACGCTCTTAATAAAATATCCGCCCTCACCCAAATTTTTCGGAACGGAAATTTTACCTTTTGATATTAAGTCCTTTGTTAAATAATTTACCGCACTGTCTCCGATAATTAATCTTACCTTGTCCTCAGGTTTTGCTTCCTTGTCTGTCTTTATGGAAACTACCACCCCGCTCATTTCCTTGATGTAACGCGCTAATTCATTTGCCGCATGCTCATAGGAAATATGAGCTTTTGCCGGTTTATAGATTACCCACCCAGTTTTTTCAATCTTTTCACCCTTATCACCTTCATCAGCGCCGTAAGAAGACATACAAAATACAATTGCACCTATCATTAGACCTCTTATTATTTTAAGCACATATCCTCCTTTCACTAAAACATCTGATTAATATTAACATTATTTTCCGGTTAATTACAGTAAGTAATACCTTTATTTGGTGGAATATCTGGCATTTATGAGTATTTTATAATAATGTTTTTAGCAGGCTGGAGTAAAACAATATAGTCTGTTTCGCACGTGTAAATAGTTTTATTGATCAAAGCTTTAAAATCAAAAGCGAATTAATGTTGTTATATCACCGCTGCCTTTTATATCTTTCGAAATATATATAACAGGCGCTTTATATTTTTTATTGTAAGCCGGAGACACCCATCCTTTTTCTAATTTTATCTTAGCCCCGTCATTGTTAAACAACTTTACTTTTAGATTGTTTGATTTAATATTAACAACTCTGCCATTTACTTCGACTTTTGAAGGAGCAAAATGAAAATATTGTTTATAATTATGCCTGCCTTTTGCCGTAAAACTGTCTTTGATAAGCAAGAAATGATTTTTACTAAATACTATCTCTCTTGTGTGGGTTACAGGATCTTTTAGTTTTCTATATCTGTAATGTTCTGCTTTTAATATCCTTATATCAGAAATAACTTTATCTTCAAGCATAGTATACTCTTTTCTATTCCTTACCTTCCAACTTTGAATAAATTGGTCCATATTGTCCACCGTCACCGTATTGTGAGCAGGTGTACTTTGGAAGTATCTCCTCCATTTATTATCAATATAAGTAAACCTTCCTGGATCAATCAGCAAAGGTTTTCCGTTAACAGACAAACAAAATGATAACAGATCAATGTTGCCATGCCATCCGCCTAATGGACCGCAATCAAATACTAAATAATTGGCTTTCCTGCTCCAATCGGAACGTGAGACATATATCCCACCTTTATCAAAAGAAGAATCTAATGCTTTCTTGTTTGCAGGTTTGATCTTTAAATAATCTTTCAAGGCATTTTTACCAAACAACCACAAAAGCTCAGGATCAAACTCGCTTTTTGGTTTTAAAAATGGATCTTCAAATAACAAAGCGCCTAATGCGAGAGGTATTTTTATACTGTCATAATTGTAATCTGAATCCCCAAAAGCAGGAACTTTATCATCAGGCAAGCTAAGGTCCAGCAAAAAGTCAAACATTTTTTTGTATCTTGAAATATATTCAACCGGCATTTTGATCTTATTTCTTTCGGCTAATATCAATGGCTCTCCATACCAATTTAGACATCCTATATGATAACTTGGGCTCATCTCCCATTGAACCCCGTCAGAATATACATTCTTTACAAAATTTTCTTTTAATAAATTTACAGCTCTTGTTTTCCATTTATCAGCATCCGGCATCTCGGGGAACATTATTGCTATTTCCAGCAATCCTTCCATCTCCATCGCCCTGTGATTATTCGGTGATCCATATTTATAATACTTATACAGGTATTCAGCATGATTTTTAAGCGCATTTATCATCTTTAGCTTTGTTTGATCTTCAAAAAGCGGTTCATTTGACAGCAATAATATTGTCCATACCCAGTTCCTCGCCCTTATGCCGGCATCTATCAACCTCCAGGTGATACTTTCTCTTGAATATTTATTTGGATATGGATTAGCATCTACCCAGGAGTTAATTAAGTACTTTAATTCATTCATATATCTATTATTTCTTGTGTAAAGATATGCTTTTGCAAGATGCAGCCACTCATTATGGCGGTTTATGCAGCAATTCCATTCAATCTCTCTTTTAGGAATAAGACTCCATTTTATGGTCTTATCAAATTTAATATTTATCCTGTGATAATAATATCTGCGTTTGCAAGCTTGGTCAGCAATTCTTAAGGTTTCCTTAATATTCTCAGGAAATTTACTTTTTAAAATACTAATAATTGACTTTATATCGTTTTGATCAAAAAAGAATTTGGGTCTTTGAGCGGATGTGTTTTTCAAGCTCTTAATCTCCTTTTAATTGGGCGATTTTAAAACGATTGATAAACCCTGTTCCATTAGGACAGGGTTCGTCAATCAAATACATTACCAAAGTCTAATTACTTCAACTCAACTTCTTCTTTGTCTGCGTAAACCAGATTACAGCGGACAATACGGTTTGCGTATTCATCCGTAATAAATAGCATATCTTTCCATATGGCAACACCTGTAGGGCGGGAAAGCGGGACCTCGGGATCTATCACTATATTCGTACCTTCAAGCTTCTTATTCCCTCCGCCGCCTTTGCAGTCTTCGTTTCCGTAAACTCCGACTCTTAATACTAAATTACCGGCGGCATCCAGAGCTTTTACATTGTAAAGCGCCGCATCATGGCACCATACTCTATCATCTTCATCTATTGCAATTTGGGCAGTTGCACATTCATAAGCACTGCAATTCCAACCCGCAGTTCCTGATACACCCGCATGCTCCCATTCTGCGTCTGATTTACTTGGAGTCTTCTCTCCGCCCTTTGGAGGAAATTTCACAAGCTTGGCTTCATTAGAATAGCGCCATCTTTCAGGTTCCGGCAAACTTTTATTTGTCCACCATTTACCCACTGTCGGGTTTCCATTCGACCCAAACGCATCAATCGTGTAAATACTTCCGTCTCTTGCAACAGCTACACCATTAGACACCCCGCGGCCATTATGATAATAAAACCCGTACTGATTACTGCCCATGTATAATATTTTATACTCATCTATTAATTTTACTTTACCTTTTTCTTTTAAATTACCTTCTTTATCATAAACATCTATCCGGCTTACAACCATAGGCATCATTTTCCCTAAAAACGGCTTTATTTCTTCGTTCGGCCTGGTGTTAGCAGTTATCACTGAAAGATAAATATCCTTATTCTGTCCAACCGCTACACCTCTTACACTTTTAACATCGGTTTCAACTGTTATTTTATCTTTTTCCCCAAACTTAAGTTTATTACCTTTGGGATCGTATTTATAAATACTATCAGCGCCCTTCCAGCCCGGTTGAATTGCCAAATAGTAATTTCCTTCACTATCTACGCAGGAATTCCCGGAGCCTTCTTCTTGCGGGACACCGCTAAATATAGCTTTAAAATTATTTCCGTCAATGTCACTGACAAAAACTCCGCCCTGGTCATGACTGGCGCAATAAAGTTTTCCGGCTCCCACACTGGGATACATAGGGAAGGAAACACTTGATTCTTTTTGTCCTTTAATGATCTTTAATTCAAAACTTTTCCCTTTGTCTAAAGCTCTGACCAGCGTATCCTTTCCGGCTCCATTCATTATCCAAACTATGCTATTTTCAGAATCCACAGCGATCTGACCGCTCTTTTCAGGGATGGAGACTTCCGCAGTTACGGCAAAAGTTTCCGAGGACTCAATTTTCTGAAGTTTAGTACCTTTTAGAAGATAAACCGCCCCAGTTTTAAGATTTGCTCCGAGCTGTCCATTTAAATCCTTATTGTTTTTTATGACTTTTCCTTCTTTATCAAAAACAGTCAAACCACTATTATCCGTTACCCAAATATTCCCGTTTGGCCGGACTGCAACAGATCTTGGAGATTGAAGTTTTATAATGAAATCTCCTGCAAAACTTTTTACCGGTTCCATAGTTGCGCCGTTAAGATGCGCCAAAACACCTATATTGCTGTCAGTGATGTAAAAATCACCTTCCGGACCAATGGCAACTCTGATCTCACGTGATCCTGCCTTTGCCCCTACAGCCCAGGGAGCTCTAATCAGAGATGCATCGTAAGGAACTCCATTTTTCATTACCCACAAGGGTACTCCACCATCTCCTTCCCAGCACCAATTACCAAATACAATACCGGAAGGACTTGCACCCATACCAGTAGCTTGCGTATAAAAATAATACGCCGCCGAATGATTCACTGATAAGGGAACAATATTTCCTTCGTAATCAGGCACTCCTGCCGGAGAAGGTGTTCCTCTTGCCTTAAATTGACTCTTGTAAAATTCCGAAACCCCTTTTACTGCAGGGCTGTATGGCCATTCTCGCCTAACATATTTTCCATTTTTATCAAAAACACGTAAAGCTGAATCGTGTACCGAGTATTTACTCGATACATACAATTCTCCTTTAGAGTTTTCGGTAATTGCTCCGATATCAATAAACGCATCCGGCTCCCACAAAACGAACTTATCGAACTTCGCATTCACGCCAGCGTTGACAGATACCTTACAATTAACAGCTATATTCTTTCCGTCATCATCTTTTCCATCCCAAATTATATTCTGGGAGAGAGATTTCGGCTGAAAAGGTTTTGCCGCCTTATCCCCGCCTACCAAACCGCTTGCCAGATGGCGGACAACCTCGCCTTTTCCATTAACAATACGGACTGTAACATCTGTAGCTTTTTCAAGTTTAAACGATATTTCAAACCCTTTATCGGTCTTTTTAATAGACGGTTTTTCTTTTATTAATTTAATAGCAGTTATTTTTACCGGTTTTTCTGACGGCTTTTGCGCAAATGCATTTTCACCCAGGTGAAAAACCAAAGCAACAACAATACATACAGCAATCTCCGCTGTTTTTTGCCATATAGTGCTATGAACTCTGCATTTTTGCATAATTCCTCCAAAATATTATAATTTACTTCTACTCACCAGGGAAATTTACGCGTAAATATATAACCATAAGACGAAGGCTCTACCCTTACATACCCTACCCCGACTATATTTACAGGATCACCGTTTGTGACAGTAAAATTAACGGCGCCGGAAGGCAAGGTTGGAAATAAAATATTCCGTATCCGCATAATTGTTTTTTCCGGAATAGATTCGATTTTAAATACTTCCTTACCTTCGACACTAATAGAAACCGGTCCGTTTACGGCTGAAGGCGCTGTCAATCCTATATCCAGCCAGCATCTTTTATCTTCTAAATTAACAGCAAGCCATTTTGAATCCAGCTTCAGGTTAAACTCCCTTTTTGAGCCTGCAGGTACTCCCGCAAGATCCGTTTCGATACCGGGAAGTTGTATAGAAGATACAACAGGCATTTTTAAAGGTTTCATTTCAGCATTCCAAAACTTTAAACCATTTGAATAGGGAGCCGGCAATTTATCGGAAAAGCCCACTCTTCCCAGTTTTGAAATACTATCAATAGCTGCTTTCACCTCATAAGGTTTAATAGTGCTCAAAGACGGTTCCAAACAAAGATACCCGATAGAAGTTGTCCCGGTACCCCGGCCTCCCGCTTCCATTGTAAAATACCCGTCTTTCACTTCAACAGGAATGTGCACAAATGCGACAGTTAAGCTTTTCGCCAAAATCATATCAAGTTTTATTTTTCCGCCGCCAAAAGACAAATGCTGCTCACCATTTTCGCTGTACGGATTTCCTACACCGAAAGAAACTTTATACATTCCGTTCGGGGCTTTTACTTTAAAAACCTTTTTTTCTTTATTGGGAACGGATGCGCTATCACCTTCTATCCTGAGACCGTAACGAACCGTACTTTCTTTATAAATAGACACCTGGCTATCCCATCCAAATCCGTCTTTTTCATTAAAAATACCGTTTGCAACCGTATATTCCGGCGGCGTAAGATTTTCATTAGGCGCAAAGTTAAACTTGAAAAGCCCGCCGGGATTTACCGTAACAATAACTCTGTCAAAAGACTCAAATCCGCTGTTGTCTTTTACTTTCAGCATTACCTTATGTTTGCCAATAGGCAGTTGAATCAGATCAATTTCTTTTTTTGAAACAACTTTATTCGCCGGCTTATCCTCGATGGCCCATTCATATTCAACAATTTTACCGCCGTTTAAAGCCGCTGATTTTGATGCATCGAGTTTAATATCAGCTGTTCCTTTATCCTGAGAAGCATTTGTCACTATATTTTTTCCTGCATTAGCCGACGGATATTTTTTGCTTAGTAAGTATGAGTGCATGGAATACCTTATTGGTTTTACTCCGGTAATTACCAGACCCATATTATTCGTTCCTTCTTCAAATAATCTGCCCAATGTGCTTATTAGTGTTTGTGTCGTATATTCTTCCTTAGGTACACCTCTAAACCCCATAAACTGAGCTATTCTTTGGTTTAAAATAGGCTCTAAGAATGTCCTGTCCCCGGTTATTCCATAAACAAAATCAAGAAAACTGTCAAGAGTATCATAATGCTGCGGGCAATTAATCGGCGCTTGTTCTAAAAGATAGGCTGTTTTAATAAGAGACCTGGTAACATCTTTATCACCTGTTAAATTTACATAAGCAATTAACGGACTATGCGCATCATACGTAAAAAAATATCCCCCCGGAGCTCCGCCGTCCCTATATCCTGAAATATCAGGTCTTCCTTCAACACTTACAGGAATTATGCCTTCCTGATAGGATATTCCAATACCTGCATCCAAAAGATCTTCCAGTGCTTTAGCAAAGGGTTTAACAAACCACATATACTTTGGATCACCGGTCGTTTCCCACATAAGATACGCAGGCCAGTTCATTGCACCAGCTTTACAGCTCATATTTAATTTTGTCTTATCCAAAATAGCCGATCTTCCCCAGGCAGCTTTATTAAGCCACTCCATTGACAAAGTGATGCCGTCCCATACGACTCTATCCCCGGTGATCCAGTAGTCAAATATCATATCAGCTATCGGCGCCTGTCTTGGCTCGCCTCCGCCTCTCCAATGAACCTGATTATGTCTTGTAAATTCACCAAGCAGCGCACCTTCATTTTGTCCGCCTATATGCTCAAAATCAAAATCTACTTTATGTTTAAGAAAGTTTGCAGTAAAATCAATATACTTTCTTTGTTTAGTCAAAAATGCATGAATTAAAAATGCCGTACCGTAATGATTCCCGCTGCTCCATCCTATCCCCCCCGCAAAATAATGAGGGAGCTTATCCCCGTCAGGCTTTTTTGCAGAGGCGTTCAAATCACCGCTGTCAACAAAACCATACCAACGGTTTTTATCCTGTGTAAAACTCGCCCAGTCAAAAACAACACTTGCCGCATTTTTTATCTTCTGAAATTCAGGATCTGCTTCATATGCAGAGAATATACCCAGCACCGAGGTGTCGGCAAAATGCGCGGGATCAGTAAAAATCACCGGCATTTTATCAAGGGCTTTGCCTAAAAGATTAATAGAAGTACTTTCCTTTTTACCAATATTAAAATCATACATAACAGTATGAGTTTTTTGAATACCCCGGGCATCATTGCTGCCGCCTCCGTCATAATCGTCAGAAAGAGTGCTCACATAGTACGACGCAGCCCCTTTTGTACCAGGGCGCATAGCCGAAACCTCAGCAGAAACCTTACCTGTCCTGTATCTGAAATCCAAAAAGGCACCTTCTTCAGGGCCAAACACCGAAGTTTTTAAAACAGTGGTTCCTTTATTATTTTGCGCAACACTAAAAGTAGAGGGGTAATTTTTCCACAAATTTTCAACCGCCACGGCAACATTCCCGGCCTTAACCCAACCGTCAGACCTCCCGTCTTTTTGTGTTTTGCGGTCTAAAATATATGTTTGATCATCTCTCTGGCAAAAGCCGGTGCCTTCAAGCGGTTTCCCGCCTTCAATGCCAAAAGTACATTTTGATATATCACCGGAGAGGGACAGATCAAAGCCATAACTTTTTATATAATCTCTGACAGTGAATCCCGCATAAATTAAAGAATGCCTTATTTTAACTAAAGATGAATTATTATAGGCCGTTAAATATATCCTGACCGGATGTGAGACTGTACTGGTATTGTATTTTCCGTCAATCTGCACGGTAACTTGAATTTGATTTTTCTCAACTATGGATATTGTATCCACTGCAAAATCCGACTTTAAAATTTCCACGGAAGGTTCACTTTCGGTTAAAGGTATATTCATTCTGGCATAAGTAGACATTGATTCAGGAGCTTTAACACCTGAGACAGAATAGTCAAGAAAACATCTGAGACCTTTACCCTTGGGAGTAATTCCGGTGCCGTTAGAAATAATATCCGACAAAAATTCAGATTTTTTTGTTAAATTGAAAGAGATAACACCGGTTGAAACTGAAATACTCCCTTTGTCTTCCGTTATTTTAAGATCACTCTTCAAAACAGGCTTAACACTTGTTCCATAAGTTAAAACATAATTGCTCTGCCCGTTTTCCGGAAGGTCAGCCATAAATTCAAGAAGCAGCCACTTTACTTCTCCTTCAGGCCAAAAAGCTGTCGGTTTTCCGCTAACAGGAATTATACTCTTCCCGTCAGCAGTTTTTAAATTAATATTTTCAGCGTTTTTGAGTTCCCCTCTTTCAATCGGTACCGCAAATCTTACCGGCCAATTTTTTCTTGCACCTCCTATATTCCCGCCATCAACAGTCATCAAAAGATCTTTTGAAACAACCGGGGCATGCCGCTCAATTACCGGTATTTTTAATTTGTTTATATCCGGGATTATTCCTACCGGCGGTGTTCCTGCCAAAACAGTAAGCTTAGTTATCAACAAAAACAATATACAAGTTCTTATCATGGAATTTCTCCTGGTTATCTTTTTTAAAAAGCGATTTCACTGATTACAAAACTATCGGATTCCGCTGATACAAGATATTGTTCTAATAAACTAAAATCCGAAAACCTCCATCTGTATTTTTATACTTTTCTATACATTAAGACAATACACATTAATTAGTATATCAAATATTAGATTTTTGTCAATCGACTAAACAGGGTTATTATTCTACTTATTGGTATTTTTTATAGACTATTTGGTCTAATTTATCTTTAATCTTCTAAACGGTACTCGTTAGGCAAAATTCCGGTTTTCTTTTTAAACAACCTTCCAAAATATGTCATATTGGAACATCCTACTTTAAGAGCAGCTTCTCGTACATTATATTTGTAATTTTTCAGTAAAAGTTTTGCTCTATTCACTCTTAATTCATTCAGATACTCAATAATACACATTCCTGTTTCCAGTTTAAAAATAATCTGCAAGTATTTAGGGCTGATCTTTACTTCTTGCGCTATGCTTTTTATATAATGTGTTTTTCCTAAATTATTTTCCAGGTATGCCATGGTTTTTTCAACTATTTTATGATGCAGTTTAAACCTCTTTAATTTTTTTAATTTATCATTTAAAATCTTTATACCTTTTTGCGGTTCCTGCTCGCCTTTTAGAACTTTAACTATCTCCTTTTGTGTGATCAAACTAAACAACCTATAGTTTTTTATTTTATTATACGGGTTAACACACGATCTTGCGATTTTACCAGCCTCGGCGTAATATGGTTTTTTCTTGAGAATGACTTCATCCGCCCAAAAACTTATTCTTGAAGGGAAGGGCCATCCTCCTCTCGCTTCTATTTCTTTTGCTATTTCATTACCGGTAACATATTTTACAAAATTAACAGCAGCTTCCTGATTTTTAATATTTTTAGGGATAATATATGCAGCCCCGGCAATTACTGCATACCCCATTTCCCCTTTAGACATTTTAGGAAAAGGAGCAAACCATATTTTATCTTTAAAAATAGAGTTTGAATCATAAAGTTCTTTTATAAGTTCCGGATATGTAAACCCGAAAATCAAACTTCCATTTGTCATTTTTTCTCTTATTCCTTTATTGTACAAGTTCCAGATATCTTCACTTGTTAATTTATATTTTAAAACAAGATCTCTTAGAAGTTCTAAAGCCTCTAATATCCTGATGTCCTCCAGAAGAGTATTACCCTTTAAATCGTAAATATCAGCACCATTGCTCCAAACAAGCTCTAAAAACAGTTCAACCAGGGAAATCCCGTCACCAAAGGGAAATGAAACTCCGGTTAAATCCGGATTATTCTCTTTTTTAAGAATTAATTTCGAGGTACTGATTACACTGTCCCAATCAGCCGGAACAGGTAAACTGTATTTTTCAAGTAAATCTTTGCGATACAGCAGACACCTGCAATTAAAATCATCAGGAATCCCATATAATTTCCCGTCAATTGAACAAGCATCCAAAGCTTCTCTGGAGAAGAGTTCCTTATCTATACAGGTATCTAAACTTAATAATAACCCGTCAACCGCCATATTATTAACTGTAGAATACGGCACGTAGGAAACAGCTGAAGTAATATTTTCTGATCTAGCAATAGTCACTTCCGGGTATTTTTCTTTAAATCCCGATAATATTTTACTTAGTATTCCTTCTTCAAAAGGTATATTAACCTCTAATCCTTTTCCGGTATTGGCATTAACTAACTGTTTATCATTGTTTTTAAAATTCCCCGATATTTTCATGCCACTTTCATTTATTTCCACCAGTTTAACGTCTGAATCACCGGCAATACCTTTTGACTTTAGTATCACAAGAGTTTTGATTATCTTATTTTCTTTTTGTATCTGTTTCATTTTAATTATACAATCGGCCATTTCCGGCATCATCGTAGATTCTCGACGAGGGTCACCGGATTCTTTACTTAATGTTGTTGTAATAACTGTTGTTACATTATATTCTCTTAATATTTTTACCATTTCAGGGAGATATTCAGCATATCTATCTTTCCTGCTTAGCACAGGAAGATTATCTATAAACACTCTGAAAATATGAGAAGTTGACAGCAGCTTTTTAAGCAGCTTGCTTAAATTTTTAATATTTTTCAAATCTGAAGGGATCAGAGAAAGCCGGTGGTTTTTAATATATTTTGTAAAATCTACTTTTGAAAAGTTAAAATACTGAAGTGCTCTAGATGGGTCTTCCATAAAAGAAATATAGATACAACTTTCATCTGACTTTAGGCCTTCTAAAATAAACTGTAAACCTAATACAGTTTTTCCGGCTCCGGGATCACCCTCAACCAATACAATATTACCATTAAAAACACCGCCACGGAACATTTTATCCAGTCCGGGAATTCCCGATTTTATTCTCTTTAATAGCGGATAAATCCGCTTTTTAGACCGCAATAATTTTATATCTTTACCTGCTTTTACATTCAAGAGGAATATTTGCTCCTATTTGATCAAATACTTTTTATTTTTTCTCATTATAGGCAGTAATGCCGTTGCAAGACCTTTTGCCGAAACCAATCTGACCTCTGCATTTCCAATTTTACCTTTTTTCATAATACCTTTTTCTAAGAGCATCGGTTCTATTTTCGTAAAATCCCTGGGTGTTCCCCACTGATGCAAATACATCTCTTTGTTAACTGCCTTTCCATTAACTATTATCTTAGCTTTAACCCTATCTTTCTGCATATGATACTTGCAGCCGGCTAACTCTTCCAAGGTATGCAAAAAAGTACAGCTCCTTAAGTCAGCACCCAAAAATAAAATATATCCGTTCTGTTCCGCGAGTCTCCAGTAAGGTGTGTTTTTCCCGCAAGGCGTAGGTGAATTCTCATGATCTTTAATATAATAATCTGAAAGCTTACCTATAACAGCAATTGAATGAGAAGGGTGTAAACTCCTTTTTGCTTCCACCCTCAGCCTGAAAGTTTCCGGTATTTTCCCTGTCCAGCATGGAGTATTGATCGGATCAAAAACAGGCGGATCATCTTTACTCATCTTAACAGTACCTGTAATAGTCGGGACAAATACCGTTCCTTGTTCAGGGGCATTTACTGTTTCAAGCAATGCGTCTATAACTTTCTCAACTCCGCCTTCGACATATCCCAATTTACTTAATGAGCTATGAACTAAAACACTGTCACCTTTTTTTAAACCAACTCTTTTAAGTTCATCAATTATTATATTCTTTGTTACATATACTTTTTGCCTGTAATATTCTGCCGTATTTTTTACGCTTTTATTTTTGCTCTTTGCAGCCTTTTCTATAACACCCATAGCTTTATGCGCTGCTTTTAAAGCAATCACTTCCAAGGCTGCAACAGCTACAGATGTATCTTTATCGCCGACAGCTTCCGTCAAAGCTTTAATGTTCTCATCCTGCCATACACTCTTCAATGCTTTTACGGTACACCAACGGACATAGGAATCCTTGTCTTTTAAAAGGGGTCTTATGTATATAGCTTTTTCGCTGTCACCAATTCTATCCAGCGCATATATGGCTTCCGCACGCAGCTCGGGATCTTTATTTTTTAATATTTTGATCAATTCCGGTACAGCCTTTTTAAGCCGCAGCCTTCTGGATGCTTTTATTGCTTCTAATTTTGTTGTTTTAGAATTATCGCTGATGCATTTTACTATTACAGCTTCAGCTTCAAAAGCCTCTGATTTAGAAAGAACTTCTATTGCCATATTTCTTACTTCTTCAGATTGATCTTTGACTGCTTTTATAATATAAGGTATTAATGTTTTGTCACCAATCCTCAGTGTTGAATATGGATCTGCTAATCTATTTAAGCAGTACAAGGTTTGAACTTTACCCCAGGCTACTTTACATCTTTTAAGATTTTCCACCAACGCATCAGTTGCCCCAATACCAAGAGCATGAAAAATGTCTTTTGCCATCTGGTTTAATCTCCAGTCGGTAGTGGAAAGAGCATCCATAAATATAGGTATAATTTCTTTTTCAGGCATTTTTAGAGCTAATCTGACGACCCCCCACCTGATACCGGGTGTGATCAACATACCAGGGAAAGAAAGAGCAAACTTAATGGATTCCGGTCCAACATTCAACATTTCCTTTTTAATATTATTAAAAACTTCATCCGGTGTTTTTTCTTGTATTCTTATCATCATTTGTTTTATATCATCAATGCTCATAATCAGTCCTCCAATTTTAATATATTCTTCGCATTACCGGAACAAATACTTGCTATAACTTTATCAGAAAGTTTCATTTTTTCCAGACAATCCAGCAAACCATTTCCGGGTGTATATCTTCTGGCAGGGTCCAAATCAACACAAAAATCAGTACCAAAAGTTATTCTGTTTGGTCCCACTAATTCTATCAACGCTTTTATTTGCTCTGCATTACCGCTCATAATTTCTATTGAAACATTTGAATATTCTTTAACAGTAACAATTCCTCTGTACCAGTCACGACCTGCGGCACAGTGAGCTATAATTATCCTTGCTCTGGGAAATTTATAAGCTATATGCGCAACACCTTCACAATGAAAAACATCACCGGAATGGAACATTAATGGAACATCAAGATCAATTGCTTTCTGTATAACGGGAAGGATCTCACGGCCATCTGTCTGCCAATGATGAATATACTGAACTAACTCTCCCACCATTTTAAAACCATATTTTTTTACCCCGATCTCAATAGCTTGAAGCGCGCCTTCTTTATCATGAGGATTAACCATTGATTGGAGTATAAATTTTTCAGGAAAAGGCCCCAACAACTTTGCCAGTCTGTGAACTGCAGCAACATTTCCCATTTTGACTAAAACCGGGTTACCGCCTGTTGAGGCAACACATAGTCTGGTTTTATGGCGGCATCCCTTATATATATTTTTAAACGCATCTTTATCAACTTTTTCCGTCTTTAAGTCCATAAACCACGGTTCGACATGACAGTGAGTATCAATAATTTCTATATCCATTTAGACCTCCAAATTTTCGAATTTAAAAGATTATAGCAAATTCAGACAGCGAATAAAACAACAGATATTTTATTTCAAACAACCGGATAAATAGTACCATTGGAAAGACATTGAAACTTAAGTATTTATTGATATTTTGTTAATTATTCTTTATAATATACAAACAGTATTAAAATTTTGCTCAATTAAATTGGAGGAATTATCATGCAGGATTTTTATATCAAAAAAGTATCATTATTAAGGAAATCTAAAGGCAAAATAGCACTTTCTTGTATATGCAGGACTGAATTGTCAAAAAAAGATGAATATTCTGCAGGAACAATACAATTGATCTTCTACAAAAATGATATTTTCAGGATAAAGTACTCTCAAAATAGCGGGAATAAGTTACTAAAGAACATACTTTGCTGCGAAGAGGATCTTGAGAAGCAAATTGAACACAAAATGAAGATCAATAATTCTAAAAACACTATTGATATCCGCTGCGGAAATTTAAAAGTATTGATCAATAAAGACAGGTTTAAAATATCGATATTTGACAGGGAAAGCAATCTGGTCTATCAACAAAATAATTCAGACGTTGATAATCAAAACTTTGTAATACCCCCGATGGGTTTCACAAAAGATAATGATGAAATCGTAAAAACAAGGGAAACATTTCAACTAAATCCAGGGGAATGTATTTACGGGCTGGGGGAAAAGTTTATGCCAATAAATAAATCCGGGAAAAAACTCATATCCTGGGCACTCGATCCTATGGGAAACACATCTACCGATACAACATACAAAAATATTCCATTTTTTATCTCCACTCAAGGATATGGAATATTTATAAACACAGGAAATAAAATTAATTATGATTTTGGCGCGACTTCTTCCATAACTTCTTCATTTGAGGTCGAGTCAAAATATCTTGATTACTTTTTTATTTACGGACCAACTTTTAAAAATATTCTTTTCAAATACACCGGAATAACCGGAAGATCACCGATCCCGCCAAAATGGTCCTTTGGTATCTGGATGTCAAGATGCATGTACGAGACCAGAAAACAGGCGGAAGAAATAGTTATGAAGATGAAAGAATTAAAACTTCCGTTTGATGTTATCCACTTAGATCCGCTTTGGCTTAAAAAAAGAAAATATTTGACAGATTCCTTCTGCGAATTCGAATGGGACGAAGAAGCCTTCCCGGATCCAAAAGGTTTTATAAAATGGCTGCATAGCAAAGGCATAAAAATATCTCTCTGGGAAAATCCTTACATTCATAAAGACCTGGATTCATACAAAGAAGGTTTGAAGAAAAAATACTTTCCTACGTCGACCTCGTTTGGAAAAAACTACAAACCGGCTATGGTAGAAACTCCAAATATCAAATATGTTCCGGAACCCTATAAAAAACTCACGCTAATTGACTTTACAAATCCGGAAGCTGTTAAATGGTATAAAGAAAAACATATGGCAATACTTAAAATGGGCGCTGATGTATTTAAGCCTGACTACGGTGAATGGGCCCCTGTAAAAGCCAAGTATTTCAACGGTATGGACGGGAAAGAAATGCATAATCTTTACCCTCTACTATATTGTAAAACAGTATTTGAGGCTACAAAAGAACATAACAGCAAAGGTATAATCTGGGCACGCTCCGGTTATGCCGGAATTCAAAAATATCCGCTTCAGTGGGGCGGAGACGCTCAGACAAAATTCTCTTCCATGTCCCAGCAAATAAGGGCCGGTTTAAGCTATGGATTATCAGGGGTTCCTTTTTGGAGCTCCGACATCGGCGGGTTTGTAGGCAGTACAACAAAAGAGCTCTATATTCGATGGCTTCAATTCGGAATGTTTTGTTCAAATCCAAGATACCATGGAACAACACCGAGAGAACCCTGGCATTTTGATGACGAAACTGTAAAAATATTCAGAAAATACGCTCATTTAAGATACAAATTGCTTCCTTATATTTATTCATATGCTTATGAATCCAGCAAAACCGGCTTGCCTATGATGCGACCGCTGGTTTTAGAGTATCAGGATGACCCGAATGTTTATAATCTTGATCTGGAGTATTTATTCGGCAGAGAATTACTTGTGGCCCCGATATTTAACGAATCAAACCGTAGAACAATATATTTACCTGAAGGCAATTGGATAGATTTCTGGAGCAAGAAAGAATACAAAGGAGAGTCTAATATAAACTATTACGCGCCTTTATCAATTATCCCCATTTTCATCAAAGAAGACTCAATAATTGTTTCAGGAGATGAAAAAGAATTTATTAAGGACGAACGGGAAAATAATCTAACTCTGGATATTTATTGCGCAAAAAAAGCCATATTTACATTCAAAGACGACTATGAAACTATTAATTTCACGGCAACACGTTCAAAAAAACATGTAATTCTTACTTCTAACCAGATTTCGGCAAAGAATTATACTGTAAACTTTAACGGAATTAAATCCGGAAAAGGTTTAAAATTAAACGGAAGGACAATCAAAACGGAAAAGTTAAATAATATCATTTCAGCAAATTTTTCAGTTTCAGGTAAATTCAAGTTACAATTGAGCTGTTAAACGTAAAACAATCCATCCGGACTGTGCCGCAGTCTCATTTTCTATTTGTGACGTACCACAATAGGTTGTAGTTGCTCGATTAATCGAGCTTGCGCCTGATTAATCAACTTACGATACAACACATTCTACACCGGTAAATTGTCAAGCATCACAAATATTAAAGGGCAATACCCGATTGCAAAAGTACAACCGGGTATTGCCCTCTTAATTTCCAACTTGCGAATATTCTAGCCTTTCATCAATCTTATTTTCACCTGATTTGTTTTATCTATATCCTTTATATCCACACTCTTTTCTGTATATCCTTTTTTCTTTACCGTGACTACATATCCTCCCACTTCAGTTGTTTTTTTAGGAATAAGAATTTTCACTGTAAGAACCGCCTTCAGTGTTCCTTTTTCAATAGGAACGTCATACATAACTTCTCTTTCAGCTGTAATATCTTTTAAAAGGGTCATCCCCGGCCCACCGCCTGTTAATAATTTAGAGGTTGTATTTTCACCCGGCGTTGTATCTCTAAATACTTCTTTTTTATCTTTATCCGTAATTATAACTTCTGCATCTTCCAAAGGCTTACCATCCTGACCAACAACTACTATTTCCACCAGTTTTTGGAATCTTATTTCAGAAGTAAACTTATCTCCATTTGCGCCGGGAACATTAATACTATCAATTGAAGCTCCTTCTTTAAAAACATTATCCATAAGAAACGTAGCCGTGTTATTCGCGTACGGGTTCTCCCCTTTAATGGTAGAATATGTATCATAAACACCTTCTTTCATAAAAGTGTTCTTTGAAAACTTAGGGAATGCTCCGGAATCTCCGTAATTATCAGAAAGAAGAACGTTTGTCCAGGTGCTTATTGCTACATTATTTACGAAGGATAGGTTTGGTGATTCATTTCCGCAGACAACACACATATTCCCCGCTTTTGCCGTTGCATCTCGGCCCCTGGCTATTAAAAGATTCTCATGGAATATAGCCCTGGGTTTTCCATCACCGACTACTTCTCCCTTTTTGTCCTTGGGTATAGGAAGTCCTATCCAAATATTTCTGGTTTGCCCCGTAACGCCAAATTTACCGCGCTCATGAGTAGAGCAATATCCGACGATAACATTATTATATGCATCAATATTATCCCCGCCCCAGGTGCTTCGTATTCCGGCGCTGCCTGCCCAGCCATATTCATCCCCGGCTCTGGTACATTCGACTTCAATATAATTATCAAATATTTTAATCCCTTCTTTATACATTCCAAAAGCACCAACCCCTACAGGATGCTGCCCATGACCAAATATCTTGTTATTAGAAACTACGACAGGCTTACCGGCCCTTGCATTTCCGCCGATACCAAATGAATTTGTACAATAGCTGTCAACATAAACTTCGCAATAAATTGCGGCAGTAGACCCTATTAACCCCTGATGTCTTGTGGATTTAACCAGGACATGATCATAACTTCCATAACCATTTCCATCTACTGTACTTATTGCCTGATGCCGGTTTGTAACTTTATTTCCTTTATCTTCAAAGACAGAATGATGAACATAATTATCCCCCGCCCAATGGAAGACAAAACCTGAAATATCACCCCCGTCCCATATTATTTCCATTCCGGACACATCAACAGGAGATTCGTACGAATACAAAGGATTTACTCCCATTCCGTATATATTCCCGCCGTTATTACCTTTTCCTTGTTTAATTACTCCGTTCCTTATAGTCTTTTTCTTTTTTCCCAGCGATTTAATTCCAAAAGGAGCATTTTCACCGTCTATAACGGAGGACGCTTTATCATCTTTAAATGCCGCTTTTTCTTCATTATAAATAACCGTATGACCGTCCAATTCCAATGTGACTCCTGCTTTCATCACGAAAGCGCAATACGGCACCGTAATATTTTTTGTTAATATGTATACAGCATTTTCCTTGTCCAAAACATACGGAGGACCTTGCACATCATCAGGAATTCTTATTGCACCGGTAACTTTAACAGTATCAAAAGTTTTATCAGCACTTTTTAATTCCTTACTGTCAGTGCCTATTGAGATCATCCTATAATGATACGTTTTACCGGGTTTTAATCCTGTAATTCTATGAAATTGCGACCAATATGGTCTCGTACTTAATGGAGAAATTTCTGTAAGTTTCGTTTTTTGTCCGTAGCCGGTTGATTCTCCATATTCAACATAACTGTTCGACGGATTTTCAGTCTGCCAGTAAATCACAGCTGAGGTCTCAGACGCGTAAACCCATTCTTCTATCATTTTGCCGCATGGAGTTTTCGAACCATTGATTAAATTATCAGCCCAGACTTTTTTCTCTTTTGCCCATGCTTCTATATTTGGCACAGTAATACTGCCGGAAGATTTATTTTCTTCAGCATTGAAATTCCCCTGGGACAAAAACACAGCAACTACCCAGGCAATTACAGCTACTTTACTTTTCATATACTTTCCTCCTGTTTAGACAGCATATCAATATATTCTCTAATAAATTATCATTTAATAACTATTTCTTTTTTATCAGAATACTCCAGCTTACAGCGCACTATTCTGTGGGCATACATATCAGAGATAAACAAATAGTCTTTATACACCGCTATTCCTGAAGGCCTTGCTACCGGAATTTCCGGATCAATTATTATATTCGTTCCTGCAAGTTTTTTATCTCCGCCGCCCCCTTTGCAGTCCTCATTACCATATTTACCGACCCGGGCAATTAAATTCCCCTCAGTATCCACAGCTTTTATATTATATATATATGTATCCGGAACCCATACCCTCTGGTCATCATCTATAAAAATCTGACCGCCGGGGCATTCACCCCCGCAACCTTCCGGAGAAAGCCCTGACACTCCTTTATGCGTCCATAATTGCTTTGGACCGTTTTCACTATCCATTGATCCGCCGGCAGGCGCAAATTTCAAAAGCCTCTGCAGTATGCTGAACCTTCTATTAAAATGTTTGACCGGATCAAGTTTTTGTTCTTCCTCTGCAATATAATAAGGAGGCCAGCCATTTGTACCGGCACGGGCCGCGCCTGAAGTCTGAGCTCCATGCCACATAGTTCCGTCCATAGCATAAATATTTCCGTCTCTATCAACGGCCACATCATTAATAGCCTGTAAATTTACAACTCCTTTTTTCTTTAAATTGCCGTTGGAATCATAAACATCCACCCTCGTAATATTAAAATTATCCCCCTTCGGCCCCATGCGTCCCGCTCCGCTTTGTACGGCTGCAACAGGCTTCCAATGAGTAGGAAGCACACCCAGGTAAATATCCCCATTTTTTGTGACTCTAACACCCTTTATCTCATGCACATCATCTTCTATATCAATTTGATCCTTATTTCCAAATTTAGCCCTGGAACCGTCCGGATTAAATTTCCAGAGAAAATCTGCAACCGGGGCCTGCCCTTTATGAACAGTCATATAAAAATTACCCTGTAAATCAACTGCGGAATAACCCTGCCCTAAACTATATCCCCACGGAAAATTAATAGTTTTAAAACTTTTGCCCTCAATATCAGTTGTAACATACGGTCCAGATGTAGTGGAGGCGTTTTTAACATAAATCTTTCCTTTATTATCTATTAAAAGAAAATGAGGAAACACTAATACTTCTTTCCTGCCGCAATCAAGTAATGGTTTAGGAATTACAGGCTTATTAAAATCTCTGGGCTTTTCCGACTTACTTAAATATTTTCCTGTTTTATCATAGACTTTTACGGTGTTTCCATCGGCAATAAGCAGATTACCGTTTTTATCCACAACAATATCATCCGGACCAGTAAAAAGCGATTCATTATCCCCTGTCTGATCAACCTCTCCTATATAACATCTTGAAGATCCAAGTTTTTTATTGCCTGAAGAAGTAAAGTCATTTATAGGGCTCATATCTTTTGCCTTAAAATGTCCGACAGCATGATGTATTGAATCCGCAAGATAAAAATCCCCGTTATTTCCGGCAGCTAAACGCCATTTGTCTTTCGCAAAAATTCTTTCTTTACCAAGCGCCTTATGCCACGGAGGACCCCAGATACTTATTTTTGTATGGGGAAAACCATTCGGATCCATACTAAAAATACAAATATATGCGGCAGGTTCTGTAGTAACTCCTATCATATAACCATCAGTTGTAACTATTGCATTACTGTATCTTGTAGCAAAATAATAATTAGCACTCTGGTTGATTGAGCTGGGTATTGCATTCCCATCCCAATCTTCCGCACCTTCTGTTTTCATTAATCCTTCAATAATTTCTTTTGGTTTATTAAGACTATAAGGCCACAAACTCCTTAATAGTTTGCCATCTGCGCTAAAAACCCTGGTTACATCCTGATGAGCGCTACTTGCCTCGGTCACATAATATTCATTATCAGGCGCCTGTATAATTTTACTTCTCGAATCAAACGCATCAGGGTTGTAACTTATAAATTTATCAAATTTTGGATTTAAACCAGCTCCAATAAATACTTTACAGTCTTCTGCTTTGACTATTTTCCCGTCATCATCCTTCCCGTCCCATAGGACATTTTGATTCATATTCTTATCAGAAAAAGGTTTTGGAGAATTCTTTGCCCCAACAATACCGCTCACCAAATGCCTTACAACATTCCCGCCTTTATCAACAATTCTGATAGTTACATCAACAGGTTTAGAAATAGCAAATGAAATATTATATCCTGTACCTGTTGCAGCTTTACTCACTTTTGGTTCGCCAACTATTTTCACAATCGTTTTGTCAGCAGCAAATCCTATATTTGAGCACAAAAAGACAAAAAACAAAAACATCTTTAGTATCTTCATCATTTCTAAAACCTCCTTAGCATTATTTTACTTAATAAGTTGAATTATGTTATCACATTTATTGATTTTTTACAGTAAATTATTGTTTTATTTAGTAGAATATACGGTTTTGTAGAGTATTATATCATTTAGTGGAGGATATATTTATTTTATCAATGCGATTTTACTTATTTTCCTGCTTCCATCCGGAGCTATTACCACATACAGATAAACTCCTCTGGATACTGTCTCACTGCTCTCATTCTTCCCGTCCCAATCTATCCAGCCAAGGTTTCCTTCATCTGCTTCTTTTATTTCTCTTACCTTTTCTCCCGCTATGTTATATATAGTAGCCGTGCAGTCTATCGGCAGGTTTATTATCTTTAGTTTGCCGTCTGCTCCGGCGTTTGGTCTGTACGGATTCGGATATGCTATCACATTATTCAAATTACTGCTTACATACGTTCCAAGCACTCTATAAGTACTGAAATGATTTACTTGCGCGGTTATCTTTCCGCCGCTTATTATCTGCTTGCCGGGGACTATTATGTATTTACCAGATGACTCATCATAATAGAACAACCTCAGACTGTTTTCATCCACATCTCCTATCTCTTCTTGTTTATACGGTACGGAGATTTTTACCGGAGTACTGAATGTCATCCCTGTTAACTGCCACGGGCTTGTTGTTTTATTTAACTCTCCAAAATCTCGGCTTATCGGCTTTACAGTTTCCTTATACCTGTATCCTACACCTGCTATTCTTGGATGGTCTGTAACACTGAATCCTATCTGCCTGTTCCCGCTAAATGCTCCCGCAGGTATCTCTACGCTTGTTCCGTCTGTATTTGTTATTATTGTTCCGCTGGTTCCGTCTGCTGCTATCGCTGCATATACTTTTATCTTTACTTTTCCGGTTATCCCGTCTATCTCCTTATCTGTAACCTCTATCTCCTGCTCTCCCAATGTCTTTAAGTTTGAAAACACCTGTTTTATTCCTGAATCTGTTCCGGCAAATGTATAATCCGGTAACGCTGCGGCATTAGCATCCTTCACATTAAACCCAACCTTATTCAAATATCCCGTGACAAGAACACTGTTTACTCCTTCTTCTCTTACTGCTCTTACTGTGACTGCTATGTTTTCTCCTGCTACCATTTCCGTCTGTGACAACACTTCAAGTTTTGTCACCGTACACAACTTTATATCCTTGCTATACAAGCTTATATTATTCAGATTATCAGTGTATCTTACTGATATTGTTTTCAATTCGTCTGTATTTGTTACTGTAAGTATTTTTGTTCCTGTTACATAACTTTCCAATACGCTCCAGCTTCCTATTCCTTCCTTAAACTGCATCTGATTCACTCCGCTATAATGATCTGTTGCACTTAAGTTTAATGTTACAATGGTACTCTTTGTATATATTGCTCCGCTATTTATATCTATACTTCCAACAGGTCCTGTTGTATCTAATGTTATTGTTCCCGATATGATCTCACTCCAGTTCCCTGCGTTATCTTTATACCTTACGTTTACCGTTTTTACTCCATCTCCACCTGTTATATTCCAACTCTTGGTCACGGCGTAAGCTTCAGGCGTTGACCAGGAGCCTGTTTCATTCATAAACTGCATCTCGCTTACTCCGCTATCCGCATCCTCTGCATATACCGCTAAAGCCACAGTTGTATTATTTGTATATGAATCCCCATTATTTATTACTATACTGCAATTAGTCGGCCCGGTTGTATCAAGTACTATCATATTCGTCACACTACTGCTTGTCCAGTTCCCTAACGCATCAGAGAACTTGGCGTAAACTGTCGCTGTTCCTGTCCCGGTTGCCAGCGTCCATGTTGATGTCGCTGCATACGCATACGTTACCCATGTAGTTCCGGTATTGCTGAACTGCATTTCTGCCCCGGCTCCCATCCCTGCATTGGCATCCGTTGCTGACAGTGTTAGTGTTACATTTGTGCTTCCTGTGAAGCCTGCACCTCCGTTTATTACTACAGTGCAGTTAGTCGGCGCTGTTAAGTCCGTTCCTTGAACTATTCCCGAGGCTGAGCTTCCAACTATAGTATTCCCTGCAAGATCTGTCACATTTGAGACGGTTGTTGTAAACGTTGCATCCGCGGTTAAACTTAAATTCCCTATTGTCACCATATTTCCCGAATAAGTAATTGTCGCTGAGGACAAATTCTTATTCCCAGTTCCTGTCGGAGACTGAATTGTATAATTGGCTTTATTTGTCACTGTTGACAGGGTCACATCCTCGCTAAACGTTACTTTTACTTGCGATACATTTGCTGTAACAGTCAATACTGTCGGCACGGTTGCATCTACCAGTGCAACATACGTCGTATTTGTATTTGTTAAACTTGTGCCGCCTGTAGTTGTTACTTTTAAATTATATGTTCCTCCCGCGATACCTACAGGAACAACTGTATTCTGTATCAATCCGTCATTTACCACATTATATGTCGTTATCGTTACCGTGCTTGTTCCGACCAACTGTACCGATGTTACGCTGTTTGACCCTGTTCCTCCCATATATCCGCTTCCGGAGATATTAAGCGTATTTGATACGTGTCTATACCCGCTTGCTGGAGTTATGCTTGCGACTGTTGGGACAGGTACATACGTATTAACTGTATATGTAACGCCTTCACTATCTCCTCCTCCGGTTATTGCTACTACGTTATATGTACCGGCTGCTAATATATTTGGAATAATAACTCCTGTAATAGCTGTATCTCCTGCTACTGTGTATGCAGTAGTTATAGTCGTTGTTCCAACCTTTAATGTTCTCACATCACTGCTCGTTGTTCCGCCAAAGAATCCTGTTCCGGCTATTGAGATGGTCTTTGTTTCTCCCGCCACACAACTATTTGGTGTAATTGAGGTTAAAACAGGAACAGATGTCGTTATAGTTACTTTCACCCCACCTGTAGACGTACCTTTTGAGGTAGTTACCAAAACATCATAACTTCCTGCTTTTATTTTTGTCGGAATAACAACATTCACTATACTTGTATCAGTTGTTACTGTGTATCCTGACAATACAGTACTTCCTGTATCATTTAATTTTATACTTGTTACATTATTGCTTGCTGTTCCGCCAAAGAAGTTCTTTCCGGTTATTTGTATTGTTCCGCCTGTTATATTTGATACGCCGACAGGAGCTAAACTTATTACTTGAGGGAAGCTGTTGGTCATTGTGATAGTTACATTTGTTCCGGGTATGTTCTTTGCATCCGCAGAGGTTATTACTACTCCTCCTTCCGCTTTACTGTACGTCTGTGTAAAACTTGCCAGTCCATCTGTTAATCTTACAGAGGTTATACCTATTGTGCCTGTCCCTGTTTTTATTCCAAGAGCCACTGTAGTTGAACTTTTCACTACATTCCCGCTGCTGTCTTTTGCGGTTATTGTCATCGGGAATCCGTTTGTATCCCCGGTTGCAGGCGCAGTTACAGTATACGTTGTAATTAAGTTCGTTGTTGTTACTATTGTTGTACCAATTATTGCCCCGCAATTTGCAGTTACTGTAGTTAAACCGGCTGTGCCGGGAGTTGTCAGTAATACTCCAAATTTACCATCTGTGTCGCTTACACAACTGTTCGTAATTAAGGTTCCGCCCGTTGAGCCAATACTTATTACTTTGTTGTATACTCCTTTACCGTCTATATCTTTTATTATACCTTGTATTATAACGGCATATCCGGCGATGCTTCCGTTTGGTATCGCCGTCAGATCTATACTGTTTGCTGTTTTGGTAAATGACATTAACGGGCTTAAACTTGATTTCCCTGCGCCTGTTACCTTTAGCATTATATCTTCAGCTGCTGTATATGTCACATTTGTTAAACTTACACTGCTGTCTATATTATTTATTATAGTCGCTATTGTTAAGTTCAACGTACCGCTGCCCATAACAGTTACATTTGAAGCAGAGACCGCGCTTATTGTCACGGTTACCGGACTTGTTATAATTGGAGAAAACCCGTTCGAATCCAACGCTTTAATTTTAAGAGCAAATCCCTGATTTACAACCGCACTCTCAGGAGTTTCTATTCCAAAACTTTCAACGGATGCAGAGGCTGTCGGGATCCCTGAATTAGCCGACAAACTATAATCACTATTTGTCGCAACTACAACATAACTCATCGTCTGGCTCGAAGTGGAAAACAGATTGCAGCTTAACTCACCATTATCATTTGTAGCACCGCTAATCAAAGATAAACTTCCTCCTCCGGTGCTTGAAAGACTAAAAGCTACACTTGCCCCTATAAAAGGCACTCCTCCTGATGTTATTTTTGCTGTTACTTTGACTGAACTTGAAGGTTTAATACTCGAAGGATCTGAACTTAGCTCTAATAAATACGGATTAGTTGAAATACCATTTACTATTACTGATACAGGAGTACATCCGGTTGCAGAGGCCGTTATTGTATTATTTCCTAAAACAGGATAAAAATTAAGTTTACTTAATCCGGCTCCTATCAAATCAACCTTACCATATGTATTTGCAGCAATTGTTAATGCAGTTGTGGTAACAACAGTACTGCTATAATATTGAAACGCACCTCCGGTTGCTTTTATTGTTATTGCCATCCCTGAAACACCCACAGCTTCTCCATTACCATTAACGATTTGAACAGATATATTATTAATTACAGGAAGAGAATATACTAAAGAGGCACCTAAATAGAACATGTTTGCAGGAACTGTCAGCTTTAGTTTTCCGCCGGTTACATTATCAATCCCTTTAATCGTCAGATTTTTAGTCGCAGCCCCTGAGCTAATAGTTATAACATTGTCTCCGACTGTTGCAGTATTGCTAAACATTGTCTTAATATTACCTAAAATATCTGTAGCCCCTGAATTTAAAGTAAAATTTCCTGTTCCTATCGGTAAACTAAATGAAACATCCGCTCCTTTTACAGGATACCCGTTAGCGTCCTTTATTTGAGCTTTTATTTCGGATCCTCCGGAATTTGTCAAAATTATCACCGGTGTTGCCGTTGCCTCTATAGCCGAAACATCCACTACTTTTATTGTAGTTTGACCTGAAACTCCCGAAGCAGCTGCGTTTATAACCGAGTCACCCGCGGTATTTCCCGCAGTAAAAACAGCTGCAGCCTCTCCTTTACTGTCTGTAGTTCCTGCAGAACTTACTGAACCTACTCCGGATGTTTTTGAAAAAGAAATTCCCATTCCGGCTACTGTAAATACCGACCCATCTGTCCTATATACTTTTGCTCTCACGCCTCCAGTACCGCCCTTTGCTACAGGTGAATCTCCATTAACAGCAATGCTCCCTGCTTTTATGCCTTGTATTGTAATCAAACTCGAACATGAGCCAGTATAGACAGTACCATAAATATTAACACTTATATTATCAGCACGTACCCTTACAATATTATCTATTTCATTTGTGCTTATTGTTAAATTAGTTGTTACATCTCCGTTAGAATCTGATATAGCAGAAATAGAACTTAGACTTCCACCGCCTGATATAACATCAAAGTTTACTAATTGTCCGGAACATGCAAAGAAACTATAATGCAAAGAAGCATTTATTTGCTTCGCCAACCCTGTCAAGCCCTGATTAGAAGTCATATTAGAATAGAACAGAAAAATATTATTAAAATATCTTATCGTCACATCCGAAGTCAATCCGCTGCAACTTATCCTAACAACATTATCTATTGAGCTGTTTATACTGTTAAATTGTAATTTTAAGACACCTTGAGCATCAGTATCCGCCGGAGTTACGGGGGTAAATGTCGCAGTTCCTGTTAATATACTTGTTCCCACTGAAGCAAATGGAACGCCATCTCCGTTACTGTTTTTTATGGTTATTATTAAAGACCCGCTTCCCGAACAAATTATTGGATTTGCCGGACTTATAACGATCTGAGACGGTGTCATTCCTTCAATTACCGACTGGATTTGCACGCTTCCGGAACTCATAGTCACTGTACATATACCATCTCCAACTGTAAATGCAGCTACAGCCCTGCCGTTTATATCCGTTGTTACTTTTGTTGACCCTAATGTTCCTTTATTTGCACTGAGAGTCAAAATTGATCCATTCAACGGATTACTATACGCATCTTTTAAAATTGCCAGTATATTTACTGTTTTACTTTTTATTACTTTGGTAATATCAACAGATCCTATTTTAAATACAGCATTAATTGTTGAGACAGTAGTATTGCTTATTATATTTATACTTGGGCTATACCCTGCGACGCCATTACTATCAACTGCTTTTATTTGAATAGCTTCCACCCGGGTATAATTCTCGTTTGTTATACTTGTTGTCCCGTTCACTATATTTGCAGTGACTATCGCTAAAGTTCCTCTTCCATTAATATCCGTATATCCGCTCAAAACTGATGACAGACTTAAACCTTTATTAATTGAATTTATCAGGTTGTTGCATTTATCCATCGCGCTTATTGTTAACGTGAAATTCTCTCCTGCTTTAGCCCCGGCAACTGAACTGTCCACTTTGTAATGATCCAGATCTCCCGCAACTGTCGTTATATTAATATCTTTTGTTATACTTGACCCCGCAGCCTGTCCTCTTATCGTATTAATCTGACTAACATTACTTCCCAAATACTGCATTACAAATTGACCATTCGCATCCGTCATCACTTTATTCGCAGATAAACTTCCACCTCCGGTTACTAAACTTAAATCAACTTCTACCCCGCTTACCGGATTCAAACCGGAATCTTTTGCTTCTATCGTTACATTTGTCAGTTCACCTGTTTTCAATATACCGGCAGAAGTTGTAAGATTTAATGAACTTATATCGTTTGTCTTTACATATACAGTCCCCTTATCCAGAGATCCCGAAGACAATTCAACTACATTTATTATGTTGTCCGTTACAGTCAGTACGGTTGTTGCAACTCCATTTACATCAGTAGCGGCTGTGATATTACTCAGATTTCCATTCCCTTGAAGTTTGCTGAAAGTTACAATCGTTCCCGATGTTTTTACTGTATTTTCATAAACATCCAATATTGCACCTGATATCGTTATATTATCCCCAATTGTTGCTACCGGCTTACTTAATTCTCCCGTTACTTTCCATTTATTGCTTTCATTTGCCTTTACATTTATTAAACTGCTTACGCCCGTCTTTCCTCCTGCATCCAGCACTTTTATTTTTACTTGTTCAGCCTTGTTATATATTCCCTTAGTTAATCCAACACCATCTTTAAATAAACTCGCTGAATCATTCCATAACGAATCCGTAGCAGGCGAATTATCCGCTTTTAATGCAGTTAAAGTTAATTTCTTATCAGTAATTGTTACCGGCAGTATCATTGTTTCCCCGACATTACTATATGCCGTTATTTTCATAATAAAATTTTCACCTGCAATAATTTCGGCAGGAGCTTCAACTTTATAATGATCCGGATATGCCGATATTAAATTCATAGTGATCGGAGTCACTCCGGAAGCAGAAGCGGATATACTATTTAAACCTTCCGTAATGCCGGTAGTAAGGATATCTTGTATATTCAATACCCCGCTATAAAGAGTAACATTACGCTGCGAACTGTTATCGCTAAAGACTCCTCCGCCATTTAATACTTTAAGAGTAAGATTCGTATAGGAGGTTATCTGAACAATTTTACCGGCAGCATCTAAAGCACTTATTGTTATATTATTTTTATCCCCGGGGAACACTACCGGACATTCAAATACACCCTTCAAACTTGATATTGTTGTTCCGGTATTAGCCAGAGTTTTAAAACTCGAAGCATCAGTGAAATTACCGCCTTGAAGCGCAACAGGTTGGTACCTGAAACTATTAATTTTACCGTCGCCGCTTCTGGAAAGTATTCTTGTATTATATTGTGTATTCGGCTGTAATCCGGTTATAGTCACAGTATGAGTTGTTACCAGCGCGGAATCCTCAGGTAATAGTATCGAATTATTAAATGTAAAGGCGGTACTGCCGTCAAAGGCGATCTTTGAAAGTTCCACCTGTGTTGTAGCAGAAATATCAGTTGTCCATGTTATAACAGCGCTGCTGCTGGTAATATTTGACCTTGCAATATTAGTAAAGACCGGTGAACCTGTCGTCACATCATATTCTTTTGAAAAACTGCTTTCAACTTCAGTTCTTCCTACAGTAACAAGCCTGTACTTATATGTTATACCCTGAGAAGTAGTTGTATCAGTCCATGTAAATGCGTATGCCTGATTACCCGGGTTTATAAACTGATTTATCATCGACCAATCATTTAACCCTGCTATACTGCGATAAATTCGAAACACCGCATTAGCACTGCTATAAGGATCTCCGGGAACACTTCCATAATAAAAATCAGCAGGACCGTCAAGTGAACCCCAGTAATACCTCGCATTACCGCTTATAACAATACCGGCAGGAGTATAGGCGGAATATATCATTGTAGGAGAATACGCAGGAACTCTTCTGACGCTTACAGTTTTTCCTAATTCCGGAGAAAATCCGTTAACAAGAACATTCACAATACAGTTACTTCCGCTGTCCAGATCGCAATAACCTTCGTATAGAGTCCCGCTCCCGTCCAAAGAAACGGTATTTCCTATAACAAAATTGCTGCCGCCTTGTTCTGTAATATACGGAACCTTTCCGTCTGTAACAAATATTTTCATATAGTATCTGCCTGTTCCCAGAGAAATGCTTGTAACTGTTACGCTTCCAGGATCTGCTATAATTCTAGGCACCTCATTAATAAAACTGTTATCTCTATACCACGTAATTATTGAAGTTGGCCTAGAGTTGTCTCCTATATAAATATCACTGCTTTTCACTGCCGTAACAGTACTGGTACCGGAAATAGCTGCTTTTACTTTACAAATATTAACCCCGTCTCCTCTATCTATTTTGCTTATTATTTCATTATTAGAAAGATATGAGCTTGCCACAGGCATAAGAAACTTAATCCGCAGATTATCAAAGCTTGAACTAAGATAGTTTGTTACTTGCGCTATATTTCCTTTCAATATTCCGTCATTCCCCGCGCTTCCGTCATCTCTTAATTTATACTGAACACTTATTTTTCCATACCGCCAATATGGATCTACCGGATAACCAACCACCTTATTGTTATTAACTTTTACAACCCTAAACCCGTTGAAAGGAGTACTGTAATACAACCTGTTGGTTTTATCTGTCTTTAAATATAAAGTCGGTGTAATTCCTGAAAGAGAAACACCGCTGCTCGGGGCTTCAACATCGTAACTTAAGGCGCAATTTACTCCATAACGGTCACATATTGCCGGCATTTGATTACTTCTGTCTTTTGAATAAAACACTGTTTTCATATTGGCACTCGCATTTAGTTCATTTCCCAGCCACTCCATCTGCTCATTTCCTATACTATTATTTGAATCTGTCGTGTCTATTCCGACATACTTGTGGGTTCCATAATTAAAACTATAATAACGCGGACCTAAATATTTTTCATAAACCTTATGGCTGTCTGAATTCCTATCCCCATAACATTGAATTTCTCCGGGAACTATAAATACGGGAATCTCCATACTATTTAAATCATTTATCAACTTTTCATATTCATAACTACTGCTGTTATTTGCAGTGTCACCGGTTATAACAACAAATTCGGGGTTAATCAAAGTAAACTGATCCATTAAAGTTCCAAAATTATTCAACGGTGAAGAGATATGTATATAATAATAATTACTTCTTATCTCTCTTACTACTTTAACTGAATTAACGGAAATATCAGAACCAATATTATTGGTTACTTCCAGATCATACAAACTCTCATTTGCACCGGCAGGTACCTGCGCTGTCAGCTTCCATAAACATGTTAAAGGATCATATACATTACTTATTACGGTTAAATTAGCGACTGTATTATATTTTCTTAGCTTTGCCAGCCAGCCGTTGACTGAAGGATCGCCCTTGCATTCTATGCTGAAATTCTCCCCGTCTTTAACTATAACAGGGGAACCTATTCTTGGTTTTTGAATTAGCGAAATACTTCCGGCAGCATTTGCTTCATATATATACAAATAACTGTTATCGCCGGCGGCTATTAATTGATTATCACCTATAATGACCGTCCCGAAACTTGTCTCCGGATTTGGGATTGATGCTTGCCAAATAACTTCACCGTTAGAATTTGCTGTATCTATTTTACAGCCATATAATTGAGATTCACCGCTAAAATATATTATATTTCCTGAAATAGCCGGATACCCGTGCCCATTTGCCGGAAATTTCCATTTTAAACTGCCGCTATTTGCGTCCAACGAGTAAAAAGAACCGCCCCCTCTAAAAAACACAATTCCATTACTAACTACCGGGGACCCGGAACCAACAACAGGAAATTTCCATAATTCCGAACCGTTTGAGGCATCCAGACAGTAGAAAAATGAATCTGAACCCGGACAATACAACTTTCCGTTTTCATAAGCAACTGAATTTACAAATTTTCCGTTTCCAGTCTTCCAAAAACTGTGTCCGGTCAGCATATCAGCTGCGTGAATTTCACCGGTATACTGAAAATACAAAACATTATTTCCGACACAAGGAATTGATTTTAAATCAGGAAAAGAAACTCCTTCCTTTAATGGATAATCCTGATTTGAATCCGAGCCAGGAATACGGGTCCAAATCTTATTTAAAGTACCGTCTTCATTAACTGTCAAGCCCCCGATAGAATAGCTCCCCGGATCTCCCGGCCAAAAACTGGCCATGCGGAACACGAAATTATTATAATAAGTATCACCGCTGCTGACCTGACTGGCATCAAAAGCTGCAGCATGGAACCTGTTCTGCCCGCTAAAAAGATCTACAGAATATATACCCGCATCACCTGACACGGCATAAGACAAATACTTTCCTCTGTATATTGCGGGATAATAATCCTGAGTTGCTATTACCGCATTTGTATACTGACCTGACCATAATATTTTCCCCGTTTTAATGTTAGCTGCTCCGACACAAGAAGCCCCTCCTCCGGATATTGTAAATCCAACCACATCATTATCATAAACAGGGTTTGTCGGACCATATGCCGGCATAACCTTCGCTCTGTATTTCAATGAAAAAGGCGGGGTTAAGGTATCAGAACTTCTTCCGCTGTGCGCCGCATCATGCATGGCAGTAGTCCAGTTGTCAGCGGTGAGAAGTGAAGAAAGTGAAAGAAGTGAGCAAAGTGAAGTTAAGTAAAAGAGCGAACGAAGTGAACTATGTAAACATTTTAGCAATATTACCCGCCTGCGTTTTTTAGCGGATAATATATGGCGGTTTAAATCAAAACTCATTTTATTAGGCCAACTTTTCCTATTTTCTTACTACCATCCGGTGCTTTGATCACATACAGATAAACCCCACGGGCTACCAATTCATTTACATCATTCTTCCCGTCCCAGTCTATCCAGCCTAGGTTTCCTAAGTCTGATTCTTTTATTTCTTTGATTTTCTCTCCTGCTATATTATATATCGTCGCGGTGCAATCCACCGGCAGGTTTATTATTTTCATTTTACCGTCTACCGCTGTGCTCGGCTTATATGGGTTCGGATACGCTATTACATTATTCAAATTACTGCTCACATACGTTCCGAGTATCCTATAAGTGCTAAAATGATTTACTTGCGCTGTTATCTTCCCGCCGCTTACTGTTTGTTTTCCCGGGACTATTATGTATTTCCCTGATGTCTCATCGTAGTAGAATAACCGGAGGCTATTTTCATCCACATCTCCTACCTCTTCCGGTTTGTACGGCACTGATATCTTAACCGGAGTACTAAAGGTCATTCCGGCGAATTGCCACGGACTTGTTGTTCTATTTAACTCTCCGAAATCCCTGCTTACGGGTTTTACCGTTTCCTTATATCTGTATCCCGTCCCTGCTGATTTCGGATTTTCTGTTATTTTAAATCCAACTTCTTTATTTCCGCTAAACGCCCCCGCCGGGATATCTATACTTGTTCCGTCCGCATTTGTTATTATTGTCCCATTTGTTCCGTCTGCTGCTATCGCTGCATATACTTTTACCTTTACTTTTCCCGATATTCCTTCGATATCTTTATCTGATACCTCTATCTCCTGATCTCCTAACGTCTTTAAACTTGTCATTACCTGCTTTACTCCCGAATCTGTCCCGGCAAATGTATAATCCGGCAAGGTTGCGGCATTAAGGTCCTTAACATTAAAGCTGATCATATTCAAATAACCTGTTATCAATGTACTGTTTATTCCTTCTTCCCTTACCGCCCTAATTGTCACGATAATACTTTCTCCTGCAACTGCTTCTATTTGCGACAGAACTTCCAACTTTGTTACCGTACATAATTTAATATTTTTACTATAAGTACTGCTATTACTCAGATTATCCGTGTATCTTACCGTAATTGTCTTCAATTCATCTGTATTTGTAACTGTAAATATTTTTGTCCCTGTTGTATAACTTTCCAAGGTACTCCAACTCCCGGTACCTTCCATAAACTGCATCTGATTTATTCCGCTAAATTCATCTGCCGCATTCAGGATCAAGGTGAGAACGGCGCTTTTTGTATATAAAGCTCCGCTATTTATATCTATACTCCCTACAGGGCCTAGAGTATCCAATGTTATATTCCCGGCTATACTTCCGCTCCAGTTACCCGCATTATCCTTAAATTGCGCATAAACAATTTTGGGGCCGTCTCCTACTGATAACGGATAACTCTTTGTTATACTATACGCCTCAGCTGTCGTCCATATAGATCCATCATTACTAAATCTCATTTCGCTAAGACCGCTATCGGCATCTGCCGCTGATAATGTCAGGTTGACGCTTGTATTGTTCGTAAATTCATCCCCGCTATTTATTATTATACTGCAGTTTGCCGGCCCGGTTGTATCCAATACTATCGTATCTGTCACACTCCCGACAGACCAGTTTCCTAAGGCATCCGAGAACCTGGCAGATACAGCCTTTGTTCCTGTTCCCGCATCCAATGTCCATACTGAGGTTGTTGCATACGCATACGTCACCCATGTTGTTCCGGTATTACTAAACTGCATCTCTGCCCCTGTTCCCATTCCGGAGTTCGCATCCGTCGCTGACAACGTTAATGTTACGTTTGTACTTCCCGTATATCCGACTCCCCCGTTTATTACTATACTGCAATTCGTCGGCCCCGTTAAATCTGTTCCTTGTACTACTCCTGCAACTGAAGCTCCGGTTATTGCATTCCCTGCAAGATCCGTCACATTTGATACGGTCGTCGTAAATGTTGCATCCGCTGTCAAACTTAAATTCCCTATTGTTACCATATTTCCGGAATATGATATAGTTGTTGAGCCTAAATTCACGTTCCCTGTTCCTGTCGGCGACTGTATTGTATAATTCGCTTTGTTTGTTACTGCCGATAATGTCATATCCTCACTGAATGTCACTTTCACCTGCGATATATTTGCTGTTACCGTCAAAACTGTCGGAGATATAGCATCAACCAGCGCAACATATTTTGTATTTGCAGTTGTTAAACTTGTTCCACCCGCAGTTGTCACTTTCAGATTATATGTACCCCCGGCTATCCCTGCAGGAACAATTGCATTTTGGATTGACACATCACTTACTACATTATATGTTGTTATTGTTACTGTGCTTGTTCCTACCAACTGTACTGAGCTCACGCTGTTTGAACTTGACCCTCCAAAATATCCGTTTCCGGAGATATTAAGCGTATTTGTAACGTGCCTATATCCGCTGACCGGAGAAATACCTGCTACTGCCGGCACAGGAATAAATACACTAACTGTATATGACACACCGGAACTATCCCCGCCTCCGGTTGTTGCTACGACGTTATATGTCCCGGAAGTCAATGTACCGGGAATAATTACTCCTGTAATCGCTGTGTCCGAGGCAACTATATATGCTGCCGTAATAGTTGTTGCACCTACCTTTAATGCCCTTACATCCGCGCTGGTTGTCCCGGCGTAAAACCCGGAACCTGCTATTGATATAGTCTTCGTCTCTCCCGTTACACAACTATTTGGAGTAATAGAACTTAATACGGGTGGAGATGTAGTTACGGTTAATTTCGCTCCGCCTGCAGATGTTCCTTTGGAGGTAGTTATCAGGACATCATAACTCCCTGCTTTTATTTTTGTCGGAACAATTGCGCTCACAATCACGGTATCACTTGTTACAGAGTATCCCGTTAATACCGTGCTTCCTGTATCATTTAATCTTATATTCGTAACATCACTGCTCGAGCCGCCGCTAAAATAATTCTTTCCTGTAATTTGTATCGTCCCGCCCGAAATATTTGAAACAGCAGCCGGCGCTAAACTTAATACCTGAGGCATACTATTTGTCATATTAATCGTAACACCTGTTGTTCCTGTTTTCCCGTTTACATCCGTTGCCTTTATTCTTACTCCACTTTCTACCTTACTGTATGTTTCCGTTAATGTTACCGTACCGTCAACTAATCTCACGGAAGTTATTCCTAATGTCCCGGTTCCTGCCGCAAGGCTTAATACTGCTACAGGACTGCTCTTTACTATATTTCCGCCGGCATCTTTTGCCGTCACCGATAATGAAAACCCGCTTATATCCGCTGTTGCAGGCGCAGCCACAGTATATGAAGCAATCACTCCTGTTGTTGTTACTGATGCTGTCCCGGTTATCGCACTTGAAGTTATCGTAACGGAGGTTATACCTGTTGCTCCAGAAGTTATAAGTATAAAGCAAACCTTTCCGTCTATATCCGTAGTTGATGTTGATTTATCTAACGTTCCGCCGCTTGATACAACCGTTACGGCCTGACCGCTTACTCCTTTACCGTCTATATCCTTAACAACTCCGTTTATTACCACCGCTTGTCCGGCTATACAGGTACTGGGATCGCTTGTCGCAGTAATATTATTGACCTGTTTTGTTAATATAATCTTGCTGCTAAGTCCTGACTTTTCCCCTACTGATACTTTTATCTTTATCTCTTCTGCATCCGTATATGTTACATTTGACAAAGTAACCGAACTATCCGCATTATTTGATATTATCGCTGTCCCAACGCTTAATACACCGCTTCCGGGTGTTACTCCATCTGAAGCTTTTACTGCACTTACCGTAATAGTTACAGGAGTTGCCAAAATAACAGGCCCTCCGTTTATATCACATGCTTTTATTTTTACTTCAAATACTTGATTATTTATTACACTTTCCGGCACAGTCAAATTAAATGCTGACAACTCATTTTGCGCTGTTGTCACTGTTATTACGTTTGACAATCCCAGATCCGCACATGAAGCTTGCACAATATAATTCCTATTTGTTGAATTTGTTGAACTCAATATAACGGCAGCTTCACCATTCATATCCGTTGTCCCTGTTGTTGTTGACAATACACCTTCTACGGACAACATAGAGAAATTTACTCCTTCTCCGACAATAGCTGCACCTCCATTTTTCATCACTGCGGTAATTTTACAGTTTGAATTCGGCTTCACTCCTGACGGATCTGCTTTTATATCAAAAGAATATGGGTTTACAGAAGAGCCCAGAATAGTCACTGTCGCAGACCCTAAATTTGACACAGAAGCAGTAACCGTGTTTAGCCCTAATGTCGGATAGAAATTCAGTGAATTCATCGTTGCATTGTTCGAAACATATGCTTTTCCATAGATATCCGTCGTAACATTCACTGTAGATATGCTTTGCCAACCACTTGCGCTATATTTAAACGTTCCTCCTGTACTTTTAAGAGTAACAGTTGTTCCTGAAACGCTTACCGGCTGATCCAGATTATCCACAATAATTCCATATACGTCTTTTTTATCATAGTAAATCATTGGAAAACTGGTTGTAGGTATCAGATATGGAATAGTTGAAGGTGCTACTAATTTTACTTTATATCCTATAAGGTTCCCAACGCTTTTTATCGTAATATCTTTCGAAATTCCGTTTGAAGAGACTCTCACTACATTATCTCCAACAGAAGTTACATTTTGCAATTTCGATATAACAGCACCTTCTCTATTTGTGACAGCCGTAGTCAGACTTAAGCTCCCTGTTCCGCTTATTAAACTGTATGTAACCGCCGCATTACTCACAGGATATCCATTCACTTCTTTCACTATTGCCTTTATTGAAGATGAACCCGAGTTTGTTAATACAGTCAATGGATCCGCATTTGCTTCTATGCTTGAAACCACTGCGACTTTAAGTGTTAAGGTCCCGGAAACACTTCCGGAGGTTGCAATAATATCTACATCCTGCGCCGTCCCTGACGCTGTGTATGAAAGAGTAATCATACCTGTATACATATCCGGGGCTCCCGACACTATACTTAAACTGCCAACGGCAGGAGTTGTTGAAAAATTTATTATTGCAGGCGCACAGTAATCACCATTGCCTTCTGATTTAATAATCTTCCCGGCTAAATCAAAAAGATTAACGGTTATTTGCGTTGCAGAAGAAGGTACTATTACCGCGGGACTACAGGATATTCCTATACTACCATTTATTGATGTTGCAGAAATATCCGTCTTTAATCCTTCACAGCTGGCAGATATAACAACATTTCCCTCCTGCGCTGGAAGCGTTAAATATGTATATACTAATCCGGACGAATCCGTAACTCCGCTATTATTGCTTAAACTCCCACCTCCGGAGGTTATCGTAAAATTAGTTGTTTTGCCGGGAACACCTGCATATGATTGTGTTCGCAGAATAAATCCAAGCTTTACGATTGATCCGGATATTCCGCGATACATAGTAGCTGAATTCTGATTTGATAACTGATTATTACTCGATTGAAATGTCAGATTATAAATAATGCCGCTGCATGTTAACCTCACTACCGTATCTACTCCAACAGTTAATCCGGACATGCTAAGAACTACCGCACCATTTTTATCCGTAATCATGGATGACACACCGCTCCACTTCTGAGTGATATTATCAGTGTTTTGAACATACAATGTCCCGCTCCCGCTTATTACCGTACAGTTAACAGCAGCAAAAGGAATCGTAATTCCGGATGCATCTTTTACGGTTACTATTGGCATACTGGGGGAACCTACAGACGGGGAAACCGCCGGATTTAGAGATGCACTTAAACTATTTGGCGTTAAACCTTGAATAGTGAAAACCGTTGAAGCGCTATTACATATGATAGTTATCTTATTTGACCCGGACGCTGCAGTATAACTATTTTTGACCATTCCGTAACTGTCACTCGTTATCACGCTATACGCCAAAGTTCCCGCGCTGCTGCTATATGTTACAAGACTACCGCCTATAGAATTCATATCTGCGTCTTTCACATACGTTATTAAATCCACACTCGAACCCGCAGCACACTTTTCCGGACAATCCGTAAAATATATCTTCGACGATCCTGTGACTGTGTATACTTTTCGCAAAACAGTCAGTAGCTGAGAAGCAGCACCGCTTTTTATATCAGTCACTCCGCTATAACCTTCTTTATTGTTAGAATCTTTTGCTTTAATCTTTATTTTTTCCGTAATGTCATATGTTGCATTCGTAATATTTGTGCTTCCATTTATCAGCGAAGCATTAGTTATACTCAAAGTGCCGCTAAGTGTGCCATAAGTATTATTCCAAGGGACGACAGATATAGATATATCATTATTCACAGATACTGTATTTTCATATCTGTCCTTAGCTGTTACTACTACTGAAAAAGCTGTATTTATATTGCTTGTATCCGGAGTCACTATTGCATAATGATCGATATCTCCAACTATTATTGTTAAATTAACTATGGATGAAACCGAACTATTCAGTGTCTCCACTTTTATTGAAGTTACTCCCGGGACCGTACTTCCTATATACCCTATATTCGCCTTACCTGTGTTATCCGTAATTACTGAACTGGATTCTAAATTCCCTCCGCCGCTTGTTATGCTGCTTTTCAAACTTATTCCCGCGGCAGCATTACCTCCTGCATCTTTTGTCTCCACAAATATATTGCATCTTGTCCCGGCTTTTACACTATAACTTTCAGGTGTTAAGACTAAACTCCCTATCGTATTTGTTCTTACTATAACTTCCACTTTCTGCAAACTCCCGCTTGTTAATTCTACTACATTTATTTCATTTGATATTAATGTCAACCCAACTGCTGCCCCTCCGCTGCTATCAGTTGTAGCAATTGTACCGCTTAAAGTCCCGGCTCCCTGTATTCTTGTAAATGTTATAACCGTCCCGCCGGTCTTTATCTGATTTCCATATATATCCAGTACACTCCCGGTTATCGTTACAGTCTCACCTGAAGTTGCCTCTTCCTTACCGGATATATATCCTAATTTCGAAGGCTTTGTACTGTCCGCCAGTACTGTTATTACATCACTTAATCCAGTCTTCCCTTTTACATCCTCTGCTTTTATTCTTATCCCGTTTGTTTCTGCTTTCGTATATCCAATGAACGGGAAACCTACACCTTTTGTCATACTACTTATACTGTTTAACAACAACGTACTTGCAAGATTACTCGGATTATCCCCCGCAACCGCTTTTATATTAAGATTTATATTGTTTGTTGTTATCGGAAGTATAGTGGTTTCTGCCGCGTCACTATATGCCGTTATTGTTATATTTACCATCCCTCCGGCAGTTATAGTCAAGGGTGTGGTAAACTTATAATGATCCGGCGTTATAGCCGATATGCTTATCGTCCCCGCTGTCGCCCCGGTCTTTGTAAATGCAACTTGATTAATTCCCTCGTTAGATCCGGCCGTTAACACCGTCGTATACGAATTTGTTGTCGATGCCGGATTTACAACTCCTCCACCGGAAATTACCTGATAATTTATTGTCGAACCTAAAGCAAAACCTGCTCTCTTCCCGGTATTATCCAATCCATATACCGATATTCCACATGCATCTCCGGGATAAACAGCCGATACATTTGATTCCGCCGAAAGAGCTACTACAGTCGAACTGTTCGCCGGTGTCGCAAAATTTAAAATGGGGTATTTTATCCCTCCGTATGTATTTATTTTCCCGTCTATTGTTTTCGATATTACCCTGTAACCGTAGGTGGTGGAGCATTTAAGACCGCTTATAGTAACACTATGAGCAGTTACCAGACTGCTGTTTTCAGACGTTACTATAATATCAGACAATCTCGAAACATCAGTATATGTGAAAGTTGAATATCCTCCCCCAGCATACGCCGCATACTCTACCTGTGATGTTGTCGATACGCTGGTTGTCCATGTTATTATAGCTCCGGTTGTTGTAATGCTTACGGCAGCAGGTGATGTAATTGTAAAACTTCCGGCCGTTACCTCATACTCATCCGTATCCAAACTAGTTATATTCAGAGCATCTCTTTGCACTAATTTATATCTGTAATTGGTACCTGTAACGATGTTTGTATCGTTATATGTGAAATATAATCCTGTACCGGCATGTGTATATACAACTTGCCAACTGCCCGACGGTATGGTCTTTCTATATATATCAACTCCTTTGTTATAATTCCAATAATAATCTATGAATATCTTTTGAATCGCTTCACCGGAAATAGTTACACCTGTAGATCCGCTCGAGCAATACTTAAAATACGGTTCCGGCGTTCCTGTCTTTATCGTTACTAAATTCCCTATATCCGGAGTTATAACCTTCCCTGAGGATATAATAGACATATTCGCTTCACCGTCTTTATATTCAGTTCCGTTTTCCCTTACAACATCATAGTAACCTTTGTAAATCAACCCCGTTCCATCCAGCTTTTCCGTCTGCCCGGAAAGTATATCCGCCGCACCCTGCTGGTCTAACTTATATGACGCCCAATCTCCGCTTGGGATAAATATCTTAAAGTATGTCCTTCCTTCCTTTAGATACTTCCTTGTCGGCAATTGATTTAAACCGCCTATTTGATACTCACTTATCTCGTTTAATAATGCTGTATCGCTATAATATGTCACACACGCACTGTCTAACGTTCCTATATGTATCGGCTTGACATAAGGAGTCGTATACGTTGTACTTCCGGTGTCCATGGAAAATTTAACTGTTACAAGATTCTTTCCGTTTCCTTTATCAACAACTCTTATTACCTCTGCATTATGAGCAACATAACTGCTTGAATAAGGCATTAATATTTCCATAAAACAATTATCAAATGATTCCGTACTGTGATTCTTTACCTTGAATGCATTCACACTGGAAATACCGTCGTTAGCAGGTTTTCCGTCATAATATGTCGTAAATACAGATTCCATTGCAGGCCGGTAAGCTCCATAATATGTGCTGCCAAGTAAATTACTGAATACTACCTTATTATTCGAAACTTTTACTACTCTAAAATAGCCGCTATTGGCTGCATCTGAAAACATTATGCATGACGGGGTTACTACATACTTTGTCGGTGTTAATCCGCTGTTTGTCACACTATTATTTCCATAACTTAATGCTGCATTTATACCAAGCTCATCGCATAACGCCGGTATTTGATTCATATTGTCTTTATAATAAAATATTGACTTTAAATCCCCGGTTCCTCTTAATTCGTTTCTTATAAAATCTATCTGACTACTTCCTATCTTTCCGTTATCATCCGTGGTATCAACTCCTAAATACTTATGATTACCGTAAGAAAAACTAAAATATCTCGGACCCACATTTGTCTCATAACTTTTATGGGTATCGGAATTTACACCACCGTAACAATCCATCTCACCCGGAGTTACAAACACCGGAATATCCTTGCTCTTTAGCAGCTCAACCAAGCATTGTAGTAACTGCGTATCTCCATTACCCGTAAGATTCCCGCTTATCAATACAAACTCCGGATTAATTATTTTCACTTGATCTAATACAAGGTTTAAGTCGTTTCTATTCAAGGAATAACTCGGGTTGGTTATGTGCACATAATAATAATCCGTCTTAAATATGTTTATCACCTTGACTGATTTCGTTACTTTTTCCGTTTTTATGTTGTTACCCACTGACAGATCATACATTCCTTCTTTCGCTGAAGACGGGATACTTGCTGAAATTATCCAGCAACCTTTACTTACATCATAACTTGCGCTTATTGTTAAACTTATCGTTGTATTATACTTTACAAGACTTGCATTCCATCCGCTGTCAGACAAATTTCCTTTACAGGTTATTGTAAAATTAGTTCCGGACTGAACAATTCCGGGTAACGCCGTCTTTGGCGTTATTACAAGATCCGTACCAGGGGCGTCTTCTTCAAATACATATATATACCCGTTTATTCCCGTTGCTATTAACTTCTTATTTGCTATTATTACAGGACCTATGCTCACTTGATCAGGATTGTTCCAACTCCACTCTATCACTCCGGTATTTTTATTCAAGGCATATATCCAGCCCTTGTTATTAGCTTTCGGTCCCGCTGCAGTCGAGAAACCTTTCAGAGCTGCTGTTCCAAAATACACAATATCCCCGGATATCGCCGAAGTGTTATGATCAGAACAAGATCCTTCCACTCTCGTCTTCCACTTCAAAGTACCGTTTGAAGCATCCAAAGCAAAATAATACCCCTCGTTACTGCCAAAATACACTGTACCATTACTGACTATCGGGTCCATCCCTACATTTGTACTATTATCAATAACCATAGAGTTAGTAAATGTGTAACTCCATAAATCTTCACCTGTTTTTGCGTCTAAACAATATATGATTCCCTGATGAACTTTTTTAAAATCATCTGTACTTGTAAAACCTTCCGTACCAGCTACAAACACCTTTCCGTTTTCATACGCTGCAGATGTAGAATACTGCATATTCTTACCTTTTGACCAATTACTATATCCGGTTTCCGGGTTTATTCCATGCATTATACCATCCCAGTTCATAAACAATGTATTGCCGCCTATACAAGGGGTATTAAACATCCAACTCATGTACGTAGCAGGTAAAAATGGATAGGTTGTATCCATTTCAAAAGTTGAAGATCTGCCCCAGAAAGTATTAGTAAGAAACGAGTACGTCATATCAGAATTGTATCCGGGATATGGTAAGCACCGCGCTAGAACATTGCTTCCTTGTGATTCAGACGAAAATAAAGGATAATAATATCCATTAAACACAATACTCGCCCCAAATCCCGCATCCATACCGCTCCACGCTCTAACCACGGCACCGCTGCTTATTTCCAGCTGATACACCCCTCCATGCCCGCCTCCTACAAATACATATTCATTATTATTACCGCCAACGGCAGGGTAATGATCCCTCCCGTTATATCCAACACCCCAACTGAAATAACTCCACTTGCTTTCTAATGTATTTATATCGTAGCAAATATGCAATCCATGAAGCCAGGTGACATTTAAACGATCTCCATAGGCAACAAGCTTTCCGTAGTATGGATACCATTGAGAATGCACTTCTTCTTTTTTTATTTTTAACTTAAGAGGCAAAGCTAAAGTATCAAGGCTGGTTCCCGTATGCGAAACATCATGCAAAGCTGTAGGCCAATTGTCCGAATAACAAGGCGAATGAAGCAAGGATAGTACAAGAAGAGAAGAAAGAGGAAATATAAACAATAATTTTATTGACTTATGCAGATGAATAATTGTCTTCATCATATTTTTCCTTTTTCTTTTCCGCCACAAAGCTTTGGTGGCCCCGCATTAGGAGAGGTCTCACCACGCAAGTGTTATAGACTGCCCACCCAGGTGCCTGCGACCAGGCTCCTGTACCACTCGCTACGTTCGGGTGCAGTACCGAACCTGAAGTCTTAAATGGTTCATGGTTTTTTATCTTCTATATTTGTTATATTTGCTGTTCTTGCTTCTCTTACTTCCCTTGCTTCTTTTCCCTTCTTCTCCAAACTTTACAGAAAGCGATACTCTATGCGCGCTTCCTAAATCTCCGAAGAGGCTGAAGTTGTAATCCAGACTGCAGATCATTCCTTCCAGGTTTTGTTTTACTCCGGCTCCTACGTTTACATTATTTACGTCATAGCCAATCCCATAGCTTCCGCGGACGCTTACAAAATTATCATAGCAATACTCAGCGCCGAAACTTTCTACTGTTTTTGAACTTGCTAATATATAACTTCCGCCTAAGGCTACTGTCAGGTCATCATCGCTCATTATTGAAAGTTTCGCTGATAATCCTAACCTTGCCAGCATCGGAGAGACATCTGATCCTACATTGCCGCCTATATTGCTGAGTGATGCTCCTATCCCCACTCCCTCTATTCTATATAATACTCCGACATCTCCCATTATTCCGCTTACACTGCTTCCATCTATATCCTCTGACGCATATTTCAAACCGGCTCCAACATTTAAACTTTCTCCTAATTTATATCCAATCGAAAGACCGCCGGCTATATTATTCGGGTTGAAAGCTCCCGCGGTTCCGGAATATACACCCGTATTATCCTCTGTTGTTTTAGTTATGCTCCCATAGTTAAGATAAATTACATATGCTCCAAGGGTCATGTTTTTTCCGGCAGGGATAACACTTGCTGCGTACTCATAGCTGGTCTCACCTATGTACGCTAAATGCATGAGGGATATCTCTGGAGTTGTTAACCTCGCAAGACCTGCGGGGTTATAGAAGCTCGCATTGGAATCATCTGCTAATCCTACATACCCATCCCCAATGCTTGCTACTCTTGCTGAAGGTTTTATTTTTAGGAATTGAAGGGCTTCTGTGCCGGTACCGGCAAGAAGAGCGATTGACAAGAATGTAATCAGGAAAAAACCAATTGTAGTTGCTCGATTTATCGAGCCGGCCTGATGAATCAGGCAACTACAAGATCTCGAAATATTTTTATTTAGATTGTTTTTACAGCACCAATCACGCATCGTTCCTCCTATAATAATATAAGGTCCGGCATCTGTTTTTCACACCGACCTTTGAACCTGGCATTCATTACAACTTAAACCAGATCCAAAATTCTATGTTCTATCCAGATTGGTGCCGGATCGGCAGTTCAGCCCCCGTCACATGATTTTCTCAAGTATTTCTGTAGTAAGTTCGAACTCTTCCGCTCAATTTCATTCGACTTTACTCAGAACATTCTTTTGAAGCATGTGCCGGACTGGAACTTTGCGTCTCTTGATTGCTCAAGAGTTGCCCTTTCGGTTCTATATAAGTATAGTAAAAATTACCCCAAACGTCAAGGGTGTTTTATTGATTATTAGGGTATTATATTGACATATGGGCTATCAATGATCATACCACTTTATTTCTATATTCCGACGGGGATATATCCTCATATTTCCTGAATGCTTTTGAAAAGTAATTTGAATCATTAAACCCGCATTTTACACTAACTTCATTAATATTTAAATTTAGATCTTTTAATAACATTTTAGACCTTTCTATTCTTAAATCATTCAGATAATCAAATACCGTTTTCTGAGTTTCTTTTTTAAATAACCTTGCCAGATGTTCAGCTGAAATATTAAAATTTGCCGCTATTTCGTTCAAGTTCAGGTTTCTATGCATATTTTCATGCAAATAATTTATCACGCCGTTAGCTATTGATACATGCACCGGTTTTTTTTCCAACCCCTGCAGTTCTTCATAAGCCATTCCTAAACTATTCTCTGCCGATGTTTTGTTTTCAAGCGCACTCGTCAAATATTTTGACAGCACTACACTTATTCTGTCAATTAACGGTATAGTTTTAATATGTTTTATCCTGACATTTTCCAACAGATCCAATGCTTTTTTATAATATGGCTTGATATTTAATATATCCTTATCGTAACAAATGGTCCTTCTGCCCGGGAAAGTGACACATTCACTTTCCAATTCCAATCTTTTTTGATTTTCCAAACTTGTAAAATACTTCAAGAATTCCATGGAGGTTTTAGGATAATCGCTCCATTTTGATATTACATATCCGTAGGCATCGCTTATTATTGAAACTCTTTCCTTTCCATATTTTCCTATTGGCAAGGGCATAACACCCATCTCATATTTAGATTCTCTGATAAAATACGGTATCCTGTAGATAGTGGAGCATAAGAAAAATATAATATTTCCCTCGCAAAATCTTTTTGATTTCTCATTTAAATCCGTCACCAAAACATCCTTTGCTACTATTTTTTCTTTATATATCAGATCATGCATAAACTGCAATGTATCTATTGCCTCTTTTTCCGCAATGTTTAATTTTCCGTTCTTCTTATAAATATCCTGTCCGTTTGCATAAAAGAAATCCAGATACCTGTATACAATATTTTTAGCCCAATCCATCCCGGCTAAATCCTTATTATTTTCCTTTAACCTAATATATTTTGCCTGTTCAACTAATTCCTCCCAGGTTTTTGGCTGTAAAAAACCGTATTTACTTAACAAATCCTTCCTGTAAAATATTACTTCACATTTTACATCCTCCGGAACAGCGTATATGTGCTGATCGCGCGAGCATTCTTCCAAAGCCGCCGGAAAATATTCCTGTATTTGATCATCACTGAAAATACTGTCTAATTCTAAAAGCATTTTTTCTTTTGCATATAGCTGGATAATGCCGGAGTTTAACGGAATAATACTCATATTTTTATTGTTTATCATCATTGATTTCATCTGATTAACACTATAATTTAACTTTTCGTCATCCGATATCTCTATGTCAACATCAGGTTTATCTTTCTTAAAATCATTAACTATACGTTCTATAAGAGGATCTTTCAAAGCTATGAGCTTTATTTGCTTTTTTTGCGCACTATCACCCAGGATATTTTGATACCCCTCTATTCGTTCGCCTATAGAAACTCCTTCATTTAATATTATTAATTCTCTGAACGATCTGTCAAAAACAGGATTTCTTGATTTTGTTATGTATATTATCCGTTTCAAAACATTTTGCATTTCCGTATACTTAAGCATAATAATATTATCTGCTATTTTAAAGGTATCTTCCTCCTCTATAAATTTATCTGCCTTATTACTAATATTAAGAACCAATAACAGATTTTTGCCCAAAAACATCATCTTTAAAACTCTTAAGATGTCGGAATATTTCGTATACCTGCCTTTTAAAATATCTATTCCGTCAATAACTATTCTTTGAATATTATTTTCTTTTAATGATTCATATATGCCGTTTAATATCTCCTCTTCATGCAGACCTGAGGATAATTGACAGGTTTTCAGATAACCCTTCTTTATATTACCGATTATATCAACATTTGCAAGTTTCGCCAGATTATCCATTTTAATCTGATCCGCATCAAAGCTTATATACAGGCATTTTTCATTAGACATTAAGCCTTCATTTATATATCTCATACTCAATATTGTTTTCCCGATACCCGACGGTCCTGCCAGCAAACTTATATCCCCTTTAAATATTCCTCCCCCGAATATTTTATCCAGCTCCTCAACTCCTGTTCCAACCCTTGAAGTATCCCTCTTTATTTTTGCTCCTGTTAATACTTTTTCCAAATATTTAATATTCGGATAAACAGTTATGCCCTCATTCGTAATATTCAATAAATGGTCGCCCTCGGCAAACTCCTTATTCTTAACCTTTAATATTGTCAGCCTCCTTTTTTGAATATCCAAATTTGTACTTAACTTAATTACTATATCCGTCAAATAATTTAGACTATTCAAGGTTGCTTCTTTTTTAAGAATCACACAAGTTATCCCTTTGGCTTTTAAATTCTTCAAGAACACATTAAAATCACCAATAAGCCTGTCAGTATTTTCCGATGTTTCAATCAGCCGGTCTACATCGTCTATTACAACTCTTTTAATATTCCTTTTATTAGCAATATTCTCGAATAAATTGTTTTTACGCGCTAAAAATATATTTTTGGCATTCTTTTCTTCAATAACAATAATATTATTATTTATATTTTTCCATTTAAACTTACTTGCATAATCCAGAAGAGAATCTTCTTTTTCATTAAGGGATAATATTATAGACGGGTCTTTACTGCCAAATACGAATTGAAACCCTAATATTGTTTTACCGCTGCCGGAAGGACCTTCCACGATAATTGAACTGCCTGTTTGAATTTCGCCGTTTAATATTTCATCCAGCCCGACTATTCCTGTTTTAATAAATTCCATGTTTTAGCCTTTGTAGAATTATCAATATTACAATACGGCTTTGCCTTACTAGTAATTTACCAAAAAGAAGAATATATATCAATCACAATATATATTTATATAAAATGTCTCAATTCCAAAGACAGGGGCACGCTAAAAGTACTCGGTCGTTATTTTTCAGAATATCATTTAATCATTCCAAATTTCCCCACTTTTTTACTACCATCCGCCGCTGCAACAACGTATAAATAAACACCCCGTCCAACCAGTTCATTAGTATCATTCTTCCCGTCCCATTCTATCCAGCCCAGGTTACCCAGATCTGATTCTTTTATTTCTCTTACCTTTTCTCCGGCTATGTTATATATAGTGACGATACTATCTATAGGCAAATTAATGAATTTTAGCTTACCTTCAAATGCTGTACTTTGTCTATACGGGTTCGGATACACTATCACATTGTTTAAATTGCTGCTGACATATGTCCCGAATATTCTATAGGTACTGAAATGTGACACCTGAGCTGTTACTTTTCCGCCTTTAACTTCCTGTATCCCTTCGACTAAAGTATATTTTCCTGTTGTTTCATTATAGTAGAACAACCGCAGGCTGTTTTCATTAATATCGCCCACTTCTGCAGGTGTGTAAGGTATTGATATCGGAACTGACCAGTTAAATACCATAGGCTTAAAGGTCCACGGGGTAGTCGTTGTATCAAGTTCTCCAAAATCCCTGCTTATAGGCTTTACTGTATCCCTGTATTTGTAGCTTACTGCAAAACTCGGAGGATTTTCTGTAACAGCAAACCCGACATTTTTTGACCCGGTAAATGCTCCAGCCGGTATTTCTACAGAAGTTCCATCAGGATTTGCTATTATTGTACCTTTCGTCCCATCTACAGTCATAGCCTGATAAATCTTTATAGTTACCTTTCCCGTAATTTCTCCAAATTCTTTATCTATTACTTCAATATCCTGTTTCCCTATAGCCCCCAATGTACCAATTATCGTTACCACTCCGGAATCAGTTTCCATAAACTGATAGTCGGCTATCGTACTTGAACTTACATCAGTTGACACAAACTTAACCGTATCCAGGTATCCCGTTACCGGCATAGAATCTGCATACGCAGATACTGTGAACGTAATAGGCATTCCCGCTACAGCCTCGCCCTGGGTCTGCACCACTAATCTATTGACGGTCACCAATTTTATATCCTGACTATACAAACTCATATTCCCCGCATTATCATAATATCTCGCCTGTACTGACTTCTTTTCATTGTTACTGCTCAATGTAATAATCCTTGTCCCGGAAACATAAGGCTCAAGCGTTGACCAGACAGTCCCGCCTTCGCTAAATTGCATCTCATTCATTCCGCTGGTTATATCATCCGCTGAAATACCCAGTGTTACAATCGTACTTCTTGTACGGGACTCTCCTCCATTCACTGTCAGGCTTCCCACCGGTCCCGCTATATCATATATTATCGTGGTTGATATATCGGAACTATTACCCGCATTATCGGTATATTTCACATATACCGTCTTCGTCCCGTCACCTGCTATTAGCGTCCATGTTTTAGTTGTGTTTAAATTTTCAAGTGTTGACCAGGTTCCCGCTAATCCCGTATTGCTGAACTGCATACCGGAAATTCCATTTGCATCCGCGGCTGACAATGTCAAATTCACTATTAAGCTATTTGAATATACAGCTCCTGCGTTTATTTCTATGTTCCCTGTCGGCGACGCTGTGTCTAATGCTATTCCATCCGTCACTGAACTTACCGTCCAATTCCCTACATTATCCATAAATCTTGCATATACCGTCTTAGTTCCGTCAACTGTTGTTAATGTCCATGTTCTAGTTGTTGAATACGCATACATGCTCCATATACTGTTATCATTGCTTATCTGCATGCTTGCCAACCCGCTTCCAGTATCGGTTGCCGACAACATTAATGTTACAGTCGTACTATTTGCATATGCCGTTCCTCCGTTAATACTAACACTGCAGCTTATCGGAACTCCGGTATCTAATGTTATATTATCCGTAATATTCCCCGTCCAGTTTCCTGCGTTATC
>Ga0208373_1000154_pt1 | contig 129345 bp, 119 predicted proteins | sample RifOxyC2_FD_184036 | JGI IMG/M metagenome (GOLD analysis project Ga0208373, IMG submission 184036) | Soil microbial communities from Rifle, Colorado - Rifle Oxygen_injection C2 (SPAdes) | ecosystem: Environmental > Terrestrial > Deep subsurface > Rock core/Sediment | place: Rifle, Colorado... | reverse complement strand
TGCGTGTCGGACAGGTCCCACGGTTCGGTCATGTTGCGGGGGTCGGGCTCGGGGTAGCGCGTTTCATCCCAGCGGGGGATGCTGCGGCCGTTGAGCTCGACCTCACGCTCGGCCGTGGCCAGGGCGTCGACCATGGGCTGGACGGTCAAGTTCCACGCCAGCCGGAGCTGGGTGGCGACGTCATCGCGGGACCGGCAGAGGCCAGTCTTTGCGTCCTGCTTGCAGGTCTCACCGGCCTGCTGCCACCAGGCACGCCAGGCCTTGCACAGGTTGAGTCGCGCCATGTGCAGGGCACCCATGACCTCGAGGGTCTCGGGTGGCCAGGCGAGTGCCTTGCGGTTGGTGGGGTCGTTGTACCCTTCTGCTTCCGCGTGGGCGGTGGCGTCGGGGTTGCCGGCGGCGATCTGCGCCCGGTAGGAGAAGTAGTTGACGAACTCACGGCTGGAGCTGAGCTTGAGGATGAGGATGGCCATACCGATGATCATCATCAGGAGCCGGGTGCCCCAGATGAGCCACTGGATGATCGAGTCCTCGCTCGCCATCTCCTGGAGCGCGTGGAACCTGGTGAGGAAGCCGCGATCCTGCTTCCAGTCACCACCGTAGATGGTGGCGAATCGGTCGCGATTCATCTCGCGGATCTCCTGCACCTTGTCTTCCCACTGCATCTGGAGGCCTTCGACCCTCGCCTTGTTGGTCGTCGTGGCCGTGGCCGTGTCGGTGTCGCGCTTGCTCTCGAGCGAGGCGATGGAGGCCGCGGTAGTGGTGTCGAAGGTGCCGAGTTCGGTGGCCTCGGCCTGGCGGATCTTGGAGAGCTCACCGAGAGCCTTCTCCTTCTCCTGCTGGAGCGCGATGACCATGGGGCCGATGCCCGAGCGACCGGTGAAACGGCCCTTGGTCTCGTCGAGGATGCGCTGGTCGCCGGCGGCGATCTGGTCCTCGATGGCCTTCTTGTCGGCCGCGTACCGGGCCTCGATTGAGGCACGCTCGGTGGCACGCTGGGACTTGTAGGACTCAACGTCCTGCTGCCCCGTGGTCTGGGCGTGGGACGTGGCCTCGGTGCCGTCGGCACGCGCCTGGTCGATCAGCTTCTGGTACTTGCTGTTGATCTTCGCGATCTCGGTCTCCTTGAGCTCCGTGACCGCGATGTTCTCGCGCTGGTCGAGTCGCCGATCGATGGCCGTGGCGAACACGCCGAGTTCCACGGCGAGGGCCGTGATGAGCGCGATCATGAGCAGGAGGATCGCTCGGCCGATGATCGGCCGGAGGCGTCCCTCGTCACTCGACGTGTCGTGGGTGATGACGCCCTGGTCGACCTTGAAGATCAACAGGGCGAACATCGTTCCGAGCGACAGGGACCAGAACATCGAGCTCGGGAGGGCGTAGGACCACAGGGTGGTCCAGACCCAGAGGTCCACGATCAACTGGATCAGGAGGACCCAGGCGAACCGGGAGAGTTCCTTGCGCACCCGCTCCGTGAGGAGCGAGTCGCCGAACACCTTCATCCCGGTCACGTTGAGGAGCCAGTCCTTGCCGGCGATGCCGGCGATCTTGCGCGTCGTCGTTCCGCTCATCGTATCCTCTCTTTCGTAGCTGTCTCACCAATGGAGACTGGGTTTGTGTAGGAACTGTTGAGTAGGGTCAGTCAGGCACTCGAACTCTCGCTCTTTATGATATCTGCACCACCTTCGCCACAAAGGTGGTTTGATCTGGGTGATATGTGAACCTGTCTGAGACAGGTTGTACAGTGTTTGAGGTTGACTGTTTGTGCCAACCAGTATATGTACACGTTAAGATATACATATATTGGTGGACACGAAGACAGTTTTTGTAAGGTACAAAACAGCAAATTATATCATAAATAAACTGTTTTGTCAAGGTTTTCTCGTGTTAGTTTTTTGCTAATTTTAGCCAATTTTTTTAATAAGTATTTTTTATTTTATGAGATTTTTTTTAAAACATATTTTTTTGCCAATTTTAGCCAAAAAATAGTATTTAGTATTGTATTTTTGCCTTAACTAACGTAGAATTATATATATCATATTTCGAATTACGGACATGCTCGTCTCCGTTTTCATCCCTCAGGCTGTGCTAGGTAAACTCACCATATGGACATGCACGATTTAGTAAAATCTCTAGAAGATTTAGCCAAAAAACTCGCAGATATGTGTGTGATTTTGAAATTGGATGAAAAACAGGAAAAGGTGAAAAAACTTGCTCAAGTAATTAGTGAGCCAGGTTTTTGGGATAATTCAGAAACAGCAACAAAGATAAGCAAAGAAATGGGAGACTTGCAAAATGAAATTAGTGAATGGGAAAAGCTGAACAAGGAAGTTGGAGATTTGCTGGAAATGGCGGGTATGGATGAGGTGGACAAGGATGTAAATTTGCGTGAGGAGATTGAGAAACAATATGTGTTGGTAAGTAATCGAGTTGGCAAGTTGGAATTCAACACGCTCATGGATGGCAAACATGATAGAAATAACGCGATTGTTTCGATTCATGCAGGGTCGGGCGGTACTGAAGCACAGGATTGGGCAGAGATGCTTTTGCGTATGTATATGAAATATTGTGAAAATAAGAAATGGAAAGTAACTATTATTGATGAGACAAAGGGGCAAGAAGCGGGTATAAAATCAATTATATTTCGTGTAGAAGGAAATCATGCATATGGGCATCTCAAAAGTGAACATGGCACACATAGACTCGTACGCATTTCTCCTTTTGATGCAGAGAAGATGCGTCATACTTCTTTTGCACTTACAGAAGTTATTCCTGAAATGGAGGACGAGGACGAAGTGAAAATAGAAGATAAAGATTTGAGAATCGATACATTCATGTCAGGAGGCAAAGGTGGTCAGAGTGTAAATACAACATATTCGGCTGTGCGTATTGTACATATTCCTACTGGTATCACAGTACAGTGTCAAAATGAACGTTCACAATTACAAAATAAGGAAACAGCTTTGAAAATTCTTAAATCAAAATTGCAAAAGTTGCAGGAAGAAAAAGAAGAAGAAGAGCGTCTCAAATTGCGTGGCGAATACAAAAGTCCTGAATGGGGGAACCAAATAAGATCATATGTCTTACACCCCTATCACATGGTGAAAGATTTACGTACGCGCTATGAAACGACAGATGATGTGGCTGTATTGAATGGGGATTTAGATGAATTTGTAGAGAATTATCTTAGATGGATTAAATAATTTCGAAATTCAAAATTTGAAATTAAAAATTATGAAGCTCTCCTGGTCGCATAAATTATTTTTTAGAGTAAATGCCCAAGTTGGCAAACGAAAATGGGTCGACGGCCTCATGTATTTTTGTGCACATTGGCTTATTTATATTATTGGTATCATGGCTATGTGGTGGGGTGCCTTTTCTCTCGTGGATGAACAACCCGATTTATTTGTTGGTTTCATCAAATTGCTTTTGACTGGGTTAGTTTTGGCAGAAATATTGAGTTATGGCATCGCACTTTTGTGGAGACATCCACGTCCATATATCGAATTTCCTCATATAAAATATATTTTGAAGCCTGTCGAGTCGTGGAAATCGTTTCCATCTGATCATACTATTTTTTCCTTTATTTTTGCTTTGATTACCATACATATTGGTGCGCCTTTAGTACTTAGCGGTTTGTTGATTGTGCTTGCGATGCTCGTGGCATATGGACGTGTATATGTGGGAGTTCATTATCCTCGGGATATTGTTGGTGGTTTATTCCTTGCAGTTGTATTTGCACTTGGTGCACCATGGTTATTGGAGTATGTGACCCAGCCGATGTATAATGTTATCGGATTATTTTTTTAAAATATATAAGGACAAAAATTCGAAATACGAAATTCGAAACAAATTCGAATTTTCAAAAAGTTTTAAACATTTGAATTTAGAATTTTATTATTGTTTCGTATTTCGATATTCGGATTTTGTGCACATTTATATTTTGTAATTTATTTTTGTTTATTTTATGACTATTCTCATCTTCGCTGGTGGATCTGGCACACGTCTCTGGCCACTGAGCCGTGAGTCGAGCCCCAAACAGTTTGAAGTATTAAAAGATAATAAATCGACGTTGCAGATGGCTGTTGAACGTATTGAAGAATTTGGCTTCAAACATATTTATATTTCTACCAACAATAGATATGTAAATATGGTATGTGGGCAAGTACCTGAAGTACCGCGAGCGAATATTTTTGGAGAACCGGCACGACGAGATTTGGCTGCTGCGGTTGGTCTCTCCCTCATGCGGCTCAAACAACAGGGTATTTCTGGTACTATAGCTATGTTATGGGCGGATCATTTTATGCGTCACCCTGATCGTTTTCGTGATGCACTCACGAAGGCAGAGAATTTGATACAAGAAAATCCACATAGATTTGTATTTTTGGGTGAACAACCTCGTTTTGCAAATCATAATTTGGGATGGATACGTCTTGGCGAACGAATAGATGGAGAACTGTATGCATTCAAAGAGTGGAAATACAGACCCGAATTATTGCGTTGCCAAGAAATGTTTGAATCGGGTGAGTGGATGTGGAATCCTGGTTATTTTGTATTCGATATCGATTTTGTATTGGGCTTGTATCGTAAGTACCAGCCCAAGATGTATATGGCACTTGAAGATATTGTGAGCGGTGTCAGTGACATACATACCGCATACGAGCATCTTGAAGCCATATCATTTGATAACGCAATTGTTGAGCATGTGTATGGAGACCAAGCTATTGTACTTAAAGTTGATTTGGGATGGAGCGATCCCGGCACACTCTATGCGCTCAAAGAGGCACTTGTGAGTGATGAACAGAAAAATTTTGAAAAAGGTCATGTCATAGATCTTGAGTCAAAAGATTGTTTTATCTTGAATGAAGATGACCATCGTCTCGTAGCGACTATTGGACTCAAGGGTATGATGGTTGTAAATACCAAGGATGCTCTTCTTGTGTGTCACAAAGATGATGTACCACGTGTGAAAGAGTTACTTAAAAAAATAGAAGGAGAGGGGAAGGGGAAGTATTTGTAGAATTTTTAATTCACCTAATTTCTAATTCACCTAACAAAATTCCAAATACCAAAATCATAATTTTGCCTTTTAATTTTTATTAGATGAATTAGGTGAATTGTAATTTAGGTGAATTTATAGTGTGTTATGAACATGAAAAAGATAATGTTTTTTATCATCATATTCTGCCTTGTTGTTGGTGTGTGGTTTTTTTATTCAGAAATATATACAGCCGAGGCGCAAAAAGTTGAGAAAGTTTCATTCCAGATAAAAAATGGTGAAGATGTGAGTGCAATGACGAAGCGCCTCGCTGATGAACAAGTTGTGAGGAACGCATGGCTATTTCGTCGATATTTGATTTGGAAAGGAATAGACAGAAAAATACAACAGGGTGATTATGAAGTAGACGCGCCGATTACTATAGCGCGTGTAGCCAATACTCTTCTGCTTCCGGGGGTGGGCGAACGGACGATCACTATCATTCCTGGTTGGGATCTTCGTGATATCGCTGAGTATTTCGAGCAAGAAGGTATTGCAAGTTCAACTGAATTTTATGATGTTGTTGGTTTACCCGCATACAATTATAAAGCAGCAGGGCAATATGCTCCACAACCTTTTGATGATGTCTTAGTGCTTCAAGATAAATCTGATTATTTTGGTCTTGAGGGATATTTGTCTCCGGATACATTTAGAGTTTTCAAAGATGCGAGTATCACTGACATTGTTTCCAAATTGGTACAACATAGGGATTCACAATTTACCGAAGAGATGTATGCTGACATTGAAGCATCGGGTAGAAGTGTATATGAAGTCATCACTGTCGCTAGTTTGCTCGAGCGTGAAGTGAGAGGAGAAAAAAATAAAAAAGTGGTTTCGGATTTATTCTGGCGTCGTTATGATTTGAATTGGGCGCTTCAGGCAGATTCTACGGTGCATTACGCAGTGGGGAAGAAGGGCAATGTATTCACAACCAAAGAAGATCGAGATTCGCTGTCACCATGGAATACATACAAATATCCTGGGCTACCTCTTGGACCAATTAGCAATCCAAGTTTTGAATCAATTATGGCTGCTATGTATCCCACGCCAAATGACTATTGGTATTTTCTTACCACTCCAGAAGGAGAAGTAAAATATGCAAAGACGTTGGAAGAACACAATGTGAATGTAAACAGGTATCTTCGGTAAGATCAATATCGTAATATCATAATATTTTAATATCAGCATGGTTGATATCAAGATATTATGATATTGAGATATTATGTTTACAAAAAATTTTGATTACAATCTCCCCCAAGAACTAATCGCGCAACATCCCATAACCCCGCGTGATCATTCACGTCTTATGGTTGTGGACCCTGCAAAAAAGACGACGCAAGACCGTCATTTTTATGATATTGTTGATTATTTACAAAAAGGAGATTTGCTCGTGTGGAATAACTCTAAAGTTTTCAAAGCCCGTCTATTTGGAAGGCTTGAGTCAACAGAGATTGATGTAAATAGAGATGGGATGCCAGACAAGCCATTGTTGCACAATCAAGAAGTTGAGATTTTTCTTGTTCGTCCTATGGAAAATGAAGGCGTATGGAAAGTATTGGCAAAGCCAGGTAGGAGGTTGAAACCGGGTATGAATGTAAGATTTGCTTCTGATTTTTATTGTACGGTTATGGTCAAAGAGCCGGATGGCGATGTCTTAGTTGAGTTTCCCGAAGATGCTGAAACAGTCCGGAGAAAGGCTAACATTTATGGGCATATCCCTGTGCCACCATATGTAAAAGATGAACCTGACCAGCTCGAAATGTACCAGACTGTGTATGCACATGATGCAAGAGAAGGTTCGGTCGCCGCGCCAACTGCAGGGTTTCATTTTACGCTGGAACTTATAGAGAAATTAAAAAACAAAGGAGTTGAGTTTGCTGAAGTTACCTTGCATGTAGGTCTTGGTACATTCCTTCCTGTAAAGTCTGAACGTGTGGAGGATCATACTATGCATAGTGAGTGGATCGAATTGACACAGGAGAACGTAGACAAAATTAATCGTGCTAAAGCTGAAGGTAGAAGAATAGTAGCGGTAGGGACGACCACCGTTCGCACACTTGAAGGAGTCGCTGGTTTGGCAGAATATGCAGATAAAAAATTTGAAGTTTATCATGGTGATATAAATATTTTTATTAAACCAGGCTTCAAATTTCAAGTAGTAGACGCCATGATTACTAATTTTCATCTGCCAAAATCAACATTGCTCATGTTGGTGAGTGCGTTTGCAGGTGATCGGGAATTTATGCTCGAGTGTTATAAGCAAGCTGTTGAGTACAAGTATAGATTTTATAGTTTTGGAGATGCAATGCTCATTATATAGCGTATTCAACATATAATAAAAATCGAGCCTAGGCTCGATTTTCTGGTACTAGTTGTATGCGTTCTTCCGGGTTTATTGCCTGTATGAGAGTTGATTTTGTTGTTTGTATGAGAAGATCCAATTCATCTACCAATCCATTCGATATACCACCGCCATGTTCATCTCTGAGGAATGCATCATAATTTTGAAAATATTCTTCGAAATCTGCTCGCACTTCTGCTTCAAGTTCTTTATGTTTTTGTTCTAATTCTTTCTCATTCATTCCTCGACTTTCACCAAGCATTTTTGCTCCTTCGACAAATCTTCCTTTGAGTATAATAGCAGGAAGAAGTGGTGTATTGTCTGTGCCATATTTTTGAAGAGTAGCATGAGGGATGTGTTGCATAATTTCTTGTCCTTTTTGCCCGATAGCTTTTTGTATTTCTTGTACACCTGGTACATGGTGTTTTTTGTCATTGTCAGAATGTCTAATATCAAAACCATTTCTTATGTGATCTTTTATAGTACGAATTTCTGTTGTGTCCCATCCGTATGTCCTTAGCAGTCTCGAAGCAAGCGTGACATATCCAAATACAGAACTTAAAGCTGCAAATGTTTTCCTATGTTTTTTATTTTCTCTTTTTGCCTGTTCAATATTTTTTGGGTACGATTCAAGTACTCGTTCTAAATTTAGTAATTCTTCTCGCGCTTCTGCAAGTGATATAAAGCGAGGTACCTCAGTTTCGCGTCCCGGTGTTGTTTCTCGCGTATCTAATTCCTGGGCTCCATTATATTGTGGAGATGTTTCATTTGCTACCATATGTGTCAGTAATGATATGTCTTACCTTTTTGTATCATACATGATCTGTATATTTGTTCAAGTAAGATAATTCGCGTCATTTGATGGGTGAAGGTCATTTGGGAAAATGAAATAGACTCTTTGGCGAGGTGTTTGATTTCGTCAGAAAGACCTAGTGGACCGCCGATGACTATGGTAATGTTATAATGTTGTAACTGTTCTAATTGTTGTAGATGATCTGATAAATCGTGTGATGAATATTGTCTGCCGTCTTTATCTAAGGCAATGACATGGCTATTTTCAGGAATTGCTTTTGTAATTTTTTCAGCTTCTTTTTCTTTTATAGTTTCGTGATTACTTTTTTCATCAAATTTTTCTTCTTTCAGTTCTTTTATCTCAAGTTTTACAAAAACAGACAGACGTTTGAGATATTCTTTTTCTGCGTCTTTCCAATATTGTTCTTTGAGTTTTCCAACAGATATTACCGTTATATGTATCATATGAAATAATAGAGCGCGAATGTAACGAATTTGAACGAATTCATTATGATTCGTTAGATTAGTTTGATCCGTGTTCTATTTTTATTGGGTTAAAATTGGTTTCTTTGTCATATACATCGGCATCTTCTTTCTTTTTCAAGAAATTGACCACACGATATGTGATTGGGAGTAATATAATTTCGATTAAAATTTTGAATATGTAATTTGCTATCCAGATAGACCAGATGATACTCCATGGTAATACACCAGCAAATGCTATAAGCAGAAAGATGGTAGTATCAAGAAATTGTCCTATGATTGTTGAGCTCAGTGTTCGAAGCCACAGATATTTTCCTTGGGTTTTTATTTTTAGTTTTGCCAAGATGTAACTATTTGAAAATTCACCTACAAGATAGGCGATAAGGCTTGCTAGGGAAATACGCCACACGATTCCCAATATACTGTCATACGATTCCTGTAGTCCCCATGAACTTTCAGCAGGCAGTTTTCCCACAACCCAGAAAGTAATAACCGCAAGTAGGTTCATGGCAAAGCCGATCCAGATGACGCGTCGTGCACGGGCATAGCCATACACTTCAGTCAATATATCACCAAAGATATAGGCAAGTGGAAAGAGGATCATCCCCCCATCAAAAACAAAACCCCACACGTTGCTGATTTTTGCAGCACTGGTGATATTTGAAAGAATTAATACCACAGCAAAAGTAGCGGTGATGAGATCAAGATATTTGTATTTCATAAACATTGATTACACTGATTTATATGGATTTTACAGATTTTTATATCCACTTCTTTTTCATTTGCAAAAATCTGTCTTCTTGTATCGCTTCTCGCATTTGTTTTGTTAGATCCAAAAAGAAATGAATGTTGTGAATAGTTGCGAGTCGCATGCCAGTAATTTCTTGGGTGTTGAATAGATGGTGAATATACGCACGTGTATAGTTTAAGCATGTAGAGCAGGTACATTTTTTATCTAACGGATTTTTATCCTGTTTATAAATAGATTTGGTGATATTGAGTTTATGCTTATTTTTTTTGTCATATACATAGAGAAGTCCATGACGAGCTTGACGCGTTGGCGCTACGCAGTCAAACATATCTATACCGCGTTCTACTACATCAAATAAATCAGTTGGGTTTAACCCAAGTCCCATAGCATAGTGAGGTTTATCTTCCGGAATGTATGGATATACCCAATCTAGAATATGTTTGGTTGCCTGCATATTGTATCCAACTGATTCACCACCAATAGCGATGCCATCAAAGTCGAGCGAGGAAATGAATTTTGCTGATTCTTGTCTTAGAGTTTTATGTTGTGCACCCTGAACAATGCCAAAAAGAAATTGTTTAATTGTCAAACTGTTAAATTGCTTGTGATATTTAACACATCTCTTTGCCCATGCATGGGTTCTTTCCATAGCTTCTCTTACATATTTTTCTGGAGCATTATCCGGCGTACACTCATCAAAAGCCATAATGATATCAGCGCCTATCTTGTGTTGAATTTTGATGGCTTCTTCTGGTGTAAAAAAATGTTTTGATCCATCAATATAACTTCTAAATTCTACACCATCATCTGTAATTTTGACGAGTTTTTCATTATTTTTATTTGAAGTTTTTTTATCTTTTTGCAATCCTAAAGAAAAAACTTGAAAACCACCCGAGTCAGTCAAGATAGGTTTGTCCCAATTCATGAATTTGTGTAAGCCACCAAATTTTGCAATGAGATTTTCACCAGGACGTAGGTGGAGATGATAGGTATTTCCCAAAATAATTTGTGCATTCAAATTTTGCAAATCAGAAGAATCCAATGTTTTCACCGTTGCTTGGGTGCCGACCGGCATGAAAATAGGTGTCTCGATATCGCCGTGGTCAGTGTGAATGACGCCGGTGCGGGCGTGTGAATTTTTGTCTTGATGGATGATTTTTAAAAATGCCATATGGGCGTAGTTTAGCCGTTTTTGTGAGAAAAATCAAGGTGTGTTATTATAGAATTCACCTAAATTACAATTCACCACGTAAATATCTACGTGGTTCACCCAATTCACCTAATAAAAATTAAAAGGTAAAAATTATGATTTGGGCATTTGGAATTTTGTTAGGTGAATTAGACAATTAGAAATTAGGTGAATTAAAAATGTTGTTTTATGATAAATTTTGACAAAGAGTTGAATTCTGAACAGCTGAGAGTTGTATTAGAGGGCGATGGCCCTTGTTTGGTTTTGGCTGGAGCGGGAAGCGGAAAGACGCGTACGATTACTTACCGCGTGGCATATTTGCTTGAAAAAGGGGTTGACCCAAAAAATATTTTGCTTGTGACGTTTACCAATAAAGCTGCGCACGAGATGATACGCCGTGTGCAAGAGTTGACTCAAGGAGAAATTACATTGCCTTGGTCAGGAACTTTCCACCATATTGGATATAGGATTTTGAAAAAGTATGCTCAAGTTCTCGGGTTTCAAAATAATTTTTCCGTACTTGACAGTGAAGATTCTAGGGACATGATCAAGTCATGTATTAAACAAGAGGGGATTGACCGGACACAGCGTCGATTTCCTTCACCCAATGTTGTGCAGTCTATTATTAGTTATGCGCGTAATGCAGAAATGACGATACATGATGTTTTGGAATTGCAACATGAACAGTGGATTAATTTCGAAGATATACTCGTGAGTATTGCCCAAGAATATACCAAGAGAAAGAAATCTGCAAACGTCATGGATTTTGATGATTTGCTGGTATATTTTCATTTGCTCCTGCTCAAATCAGAAGACGTAAGAAATAAATACGCGCAACAATTTTTGTATGTACTCGTAGATGAATATCAGGATACCAATAAAATACAAGCGAGTATTATTAATTTGTGTGCGTCAATTCATAAAAATATTTTGGTCGTTGGTGACGATGCCCAGAGTATTTATAGTTTTCGTGCGGCAGATATTCAAAATATTTTGAGTTTTTCCGCCAGAGGCGGATCCGCCTCTGGTGGAGAAACAGTATACCCAGATGCAAAGATATTTAAATTAGAAACAAATTATCGTTCCACTCCAGAGATTTTGGATGTGGCAAATGAAGTGATTGCAAATAATACTAAACAGTATAAGAAGGAACTGGTAAGTGTACTGCAGGGATTTACCAAGCCAGAGGTTCACGCGTTTACTGATGCAGGAGAAGAGGCAGAATTTATTTTGAATAGAATTTCAGAATTGCGCGATGAAGGTGTCCCTCTGAGTGAGATTGCCGTATTATTTCGTGCGGCATTTCATTCCCAACAGCTTGAAATGAGACTTACAAAGGAAGATATTCCTTATGATTATCGTGGAGGTATACGTTTTTTTGAGCGCGCCCATGTGAAAGATATTTTGGCATATTTGCGTATGTATAATAATATCCAAGACACTATTGCATGGAGTAGAGTACTTAATATGCAGGTGGGGATTGGGCCAGCGGGGGTGCAGAAAATTTATGAGAAGATTGTCGCAGGAGGGGCGGCTCTAGAGCCGCCCGTACGTACAGAGCATTTGCGCCATTTGGGTTCTGTGTTGCCAGCACGCGGGCAAATAGGGTGGAGTGATTTTTTGCAGATATGGGAAAAGTTGAATAAGGTACATAATAAAATACCAAGCGAACTTATCCGTGCAGTGATTGACTCAAAGTATCAGGAATATTTGGAAAATGAATATCCAGATTATCGTGATCGTATGCAGGATTTGGAACAGCTTGCGGTTTTTGCTGAACGTTACATGTCGCTTGAGGATCCATCTGAAGCATTGGATAGATTTCTGGGAGAAGCTACATTGCAAGAGAGTTACCATGCTCAGCAGGCCCATGATAATTCTGGGGGGAATGAAGAACGGCTTATTCTTTCTACAGTCCATCAGGCAAAAGGGCTTGAGTGGTCTGCTGTTTTTGTGTTGAATGTGTCTGCTGGGCAATTCCCCAATGATAGAGCGTCACGAGGAGATGATTTAGAAGAAGAACGACGACTTTTTTATGTGGCTATTACCCGTGCAAAAAAATATTTGTATCTCACATATCCACTTGTGTCGAATTCGCATAGTTTATTGCAGGGCCCCAGTCCTTTTATTGATGAGATAAATAGAGATTTGATAGATTACAATACAAACGAGGACGACACGACTTTTTTTGATCCAAGTAGCGATGATGACGATGTAACGTATGAATCACTGGATGAGGATACTCCGCGCCGAAGTTTTTTGAAGGGGCTGGATGAATTGTAAAATTGTTAAACTGTTAAATTGTCAAATTGTTCGTATGGATAAATTTTTGGAATTAAAAAATGTTAGTTCATATAAGCTAGCTTTTCACCTTTCCAATTACGTATGGAATATTGTAATTAAGTTTGGATGGTTTGAAAAACAAACAGTTGGATCTCAATTTGTAAGAGCTATTGATTCTATTTCCGCAAACATTGCTGAGGGGTTTGGAAGATATACCAAAAAAGACAAAATAAAATTTTACCGATATGCTTCTGGTTCAGTCAAGGAAGCGTTAGACTGGAATCAAAAATCCAAGGTAAGAAAATTGGTCAATGAAGAACAATACCTTTTTATCTTGAAAGAATTAAATAATCTACCGAGAGAGATTAATAATTTGATAAATTTTACTAACCAGCGTTTGAAAGAATAGTCTTAACCCAGCAATTTGACAGTTTAACAATTTGACAATTTACTAGTGATCATCCTTGACTTCTTCCTTTTATTTCGTTATACTTTTGCCAATTAACCTACTAAAAAATACATATGGATTTTACTGGACTCAAAGAAAAAACACTCGTCATTATTAAACCCGATGGCATCCAACGCGGTCTTGTGGGTACTATTACTCAGCGATTTGAGCACAAAGGATTGAAGTTAGTTGGCATGAAAATGATGCGGCTTGGTGAGAAAATTCTGAAAGAGCATTATGCGCATATTGCTGATAAACCATTTTTCCCTGGAGTTGCACATTTTATGCAGAGCACTCCTGTCATACTTATGTGTTGGGAAGGATTGGACGTGGTAAATACGGTACGCAAGATTACTGGCATTACCAAAGCACGTGAAGCAGAAGCAGGATCTATTCGTGGGGACTTTGCTATGAGTGTCGCATGCAATGTGATTCATGCATCAGATAGTGTGGAGACAGCTAAGACAGAAGTGGCCAGATTTTTCTCTGAAGAAGATATTTGTGATTATGATAAGACCGAATATATGCATGTGTATATTGATGAGGAAAGAGAATAGTTTTTGGTGCTGTTGGGGTTGTTAAAGTTCATGATTGTTTGGATCAAAACTCGTGGTATAATATCCATGAGTTTTTTATTAATATAAAAACCATCAGAGAAGCTAGTGGGTGTGTACGTTTTTCTTTCGTACTTTTGTCACCAAAAGTATCAAAAGTGCCGGGGTGGTATTATAACGAATGGCGAGATATTTTGATATCAAAGTGATGGTAGCCTCGATGTCATCTATATGGCACTGAAAGCCCGCAAGGGTATTTTGTGGATAACCTCGGTTGACCATGTATTAATATGCTGTTACACTATATTTAGTGATACAACATCTATGAATTCTATATCTAAACATTTCATTCTTTCAGTACTCAACCTCCGCAAGGTCTGGGGTCTTATTGTACCCGCATATGTCCCAGCATGCGGGGTAATTTACTCAGAGGATGAAGGATGTAATGGTGGATGTGGTTGTGGTGATGAATGCAATTGTGATGAATAGATGATACACATGAGTAAATAACCCCGCTTGCAAAAGGCGGGGATTTTGTTTGTTAAGGAAGCTTACAATGTCTCGTAAGCCCTTGATGACCAGATATAAGCAGTTTTCTCAAGAAATTTCTTTATCTGGTTACCAATCAATAGGAGGATAGATGAGCCAGAAGAACCTGCGGGCGTATTGCCCGAAATGTAAACAGGTGAGAAAAATCACTGAGCAGGGGTCGTCTAAATTGCCGCGCTGTCCCAAGTGTGGCAAACAGATGATACCGGCACGGTGAATATATGCGCGGGAGTTACCTAGTATCCCCCGCGCATAGGAAGTTCTTTATATAAGGAGATTTAATTTGGCAGCGCATTTTGGGACGGGTTGTGTGGAAGTGATATTTCATTTTCATGCGACCCGTCCCATAGGTAGAGGACGGGCACTTTCGTTTCGAGGTGTCTTATGACGACTCAGAACAGCCCGATGGCGACGCCACCGCCCACCAAGCGCCGAAATACCAGGGAGATGACCGCCCAACAGCACTATCTTCTGCGCCTTCTTCTGGCGCAAGGTGTGCCGGCCCGTGAGGCTCGGCTCGAAGTGCTGTGGGGCACTCGGTAGCCCCACGTTCGGTGCTTTGGCGATCGTATGTGGTCGTCGGCGAGGAGGGTGTGGTTCTGTTCGTCTGCTCGCGCTGCCCCCTCGTCAGTATGTATCATGACACATGATACAGATAACACAACATACATGAGTTATGTTATCTGAGTAATGAGTTCATGGTAGATAGTGACGAGGCGTTTCTTGTTTTATGATGTTGACAATCAAAGCCTGCTTAGGACATACTATGTATGTCTTTTGCATATGCAAATAATTATATGAATTACCAAGATAGAGGTTCGTATCGTCAGTTTATGTCACAACCTGAGCATTTTGAAACAGAACCAATAACGTCAGCCGTTGCTCACGATAGACGAATGACAGGTATTCCTGAAACAGAATATGAAGTTGAAGAAGTAGCAGACGTAGCTCCAGATATTTTTGAATTTGATATAGATAAAGTTGACGATGAGGTATATAAACTTGGTGTTGTTGTAGAACAACATCCTGATGGCGATGAAATCTCTAGAGATATGCGTAAGTTGCATCATCTCATGGGTATATATCAAACTCAAAGTAGGAGAAGTGAAAGGGGAGAGGTCGCTCGGGAATTGATGCATACTTTGGCTATGGTAAAAAATAAATTAGGTTTGTTTGATAAGCCTGTTATCGAAGTGGAAGATAGAGGTGGTAAAGTAATTCCTATGCCTAGTGATCATGCGAAGAACGTTCCACTTGAGGAACCTGGTTATGACGAATTAGGCAAGACTGGTTAATGATTTGACCTTTTATAGAATTGCATATTATACTAAGAGTGATCCTGCTTTACACGACAGCACTTATCCTATTCGACAATATTACTACATTGGGAAGCCTATATTTTCATGCCCCGTGGGGTATGATTGCGGCCACCCACCTGGTTTTACAGGGGTAGTGATATGTGTTGCCGTTGTCAGGATCACATAGAGTCCCTTGTAAAGAGGGATTTTTTGTTTTATTATACGTACATATTTTTATATTATTACTATGGTTATAGAAAGAGACATTTTTATTTCACCTGAGGTTTATGAACCTCATTTTGTGGTTGGTTCAGAAAGTTTGGAAACGGGTAAGTTGGAGAGAGAGTCTGTGGAAGGGACACAGAGCAGATGTGAAATAGGTAGAATCGCTAGTCCAGATAATCACGGTCCTGTGGGTGATAATTATTTTGCGTCTCCTGATCATGATATATATTGTGCGTTTGATGGTGTAGGTACAGCTCGCGATGCACAGGCCGCTGCTCTAGCTGCTACCAAGATGCAAGAGGCTGTTGAACATCACATTGAACAAGTGGGCGGTAATCTAGATCATCTAAGTGTAGAAGACATGCGTAGTTTTTTGCTGAGAGTAGTCAATCGTGTGCAGCGAGGTTTGAAAGAAATGAATAAAGGAAAGTCTCTTGACCAATCATATTTGACTACGATGGTATTGGCTGCTATACACGGAGAAAATTGTTTTGTTGTATCTGTTGGTGATAGTCCTGCCCTACTCAGAAAAGAGGACGGGGGAATGGAACAGGTTACCGTAAGCCATGATTCGGTCCGCGACCATTTCGAACGGACAAAAGGTTTCCCTAAAGTAATTGATGAAGTAGATGGCGGTCTTGATGCAGATAAATTGTCTGCATTGCGCGATGCACAAGCACATATGTCTCCTCTTTTGAAAAATCGTATCACCCATATGCTTGGTGAAGACGGGCCTGATATTGGGTTTCCTTTTGACGTGCGTATGGTTAAACTTCAGAAGGGAGAGCGTTTACTTTTGTGTTCTGATGGCATTCCAAAAGAATTGGATGATGAAACTATGTCACGCGTACTTGATCCAAAATTTGATCTGAAGAGAAGTACAAGTAAGATGATGTTTGAGTCTCAGCGTAATGATGGAGATGGTGAGTATCATGATGATCGAGTGGGTATGGTGATTGAACGGACATAGTCCGCACTCAACAAAAAAATTAAGAACAGGCTATAGCGCAGTTGGTAGCGCGCATGCATGGGGTGCATGAGGCCGCGAGTTCAAGTCTCGCTAGCCTGACTATTTTAATAATTTAATATATGGGTAGATTTTTTTTAATCATGGTAGTGTTATTATTACTTGGTGTGGGGTGTTCGGAAAATTCAACTCCTCGAAGTTTGGATGATGGTTTTGTAAAATTGCCTATTGATGCACAAATAGGCCTTGCAAATCCTGCATCAACATATTGCGAAGAACAAGGTGGAAAATTAGAAATAGCTGAAAATGATTATGGATCTACTGCGTATTGTGGTTTTCCTGATGGGACATATTGTGAAGAATGGGAGTTTTATCGCGGTGAGTGTGGCACACAACAAAAAACAGATAATTCATCTGTAATACAGCAACATATGCAATTAACTAGTCCTGCTTTTCAGCATGAAGGACTTATTCCTTCCAAATATACGTGTGATGGACAGGATATCAATCCATCACTTACTATTTCTAGTGTACCAGAAGGTGCAAAAAGTTTGGCACTTATTGTCGACGATCCTGATGCACCTGGTGGCACATGGGTACATTGGGTTGTGTGGAATATTGATCCTGGTATTGGCATAATTGCAGAGAATTCAAAACCAGGGCTTGAGGGTGTGACCAGCTTGGGACAGACTGGCTGGGGAGGTCCGTGCCCGCCAAGTGGAACGCATAGATATTATTTCAAATTGTATGCACTTGATACGTTACTTCAAGATGGTGTGAAAGAAACTGTAGGTGCAGACGCACTTGTGTCACTCATGGAAGGACATATACTGGGGCAAGCAGAGCTCATGGGAAAGTATGGTGAGTAATAATAACTAATATATACAAAAAGAAAACCGCCGAGTTTGGCGGTTTTGTTTATACAGTACCTTTCTTCATTTTTTTTACTTTTGCGCGTCGGCAACTGGCGCAGATCATTTGTTTTTCAACTTTTTGTAGATTTGGTTTTTGACGTCTTAGTGTCTTTACTTTGCTATGACTTCGGTTAGCAGCTTTTTGTGCTCCTTTGCCACATGAATCGCACTTTGGCATACGGTTTAGGTTATAAGTTTTAGGTTTGTTAAGGTTGTAATTAGATGTCCGATAGTGTACTATAAATATATTATATTGTCAAGGAAAAATATTTTGGGCTTTTTAAGTTTTTCAAGCATTTTTATGGAAATCATTAGTTTATTATTTTTTCTCATCGTCATAATTCCATCCTCTATTTTGCATGAATACGCGCATGGGTGGATGGCGGACCAACTCGGTGATCCTACTGCGCGCTATGCTGGTAGACTTACACTCAATCCACGCGCCCATATAGATATGTGGGGTACGCTTCTTATGCCTCTGTTTTTGTTTCTTATGACCAGCGGTAGATTTTTGTTTGCCTATGCCAAGCCAGTACCCTACAATCCATACAATTTGAAAAATCAAAAGTGGGGTCCAGCTGCGGTGGCTGTTGCTGGTCCTGCATCCAATCTGCTTATTGCGTTTGTATTTGGTTTGCTCGTGCGTATAGTGCCTATTTCGTCACAATTCATAGCAAATCTTGTCAGTTTGTTTTATGTTATTGTGTATGCCAATGTGCTGTTGGCTGTGTTTAATCTCGTACCTATACCACCGCTCGATGGATCGAAGATATTATATGCGATTTTGCCTGACTCTATGTGGCAGGTGAAGAAATTTTTGGAGCAATACAGTTTGTTTATCTTATTATTTTTTATTTTCTTCTTGTTTAAGTGGATTACGCCGATCATTGTATATATCACAGCATTTTTTACCGGAACTCTAAGTATTTTTTAGACTCTTGACATTATCATCGGCATCATATATAGTATAGCCGCTTTCCCATAGAGAGCTTCAAACGTAGTATTTCCGCCTTGTCGACGGAGAGAAGATGTCTTTTGAGGACAGACGTTGAAATATATACTGGTTTTCAGATATATTCTCGTCGTCCTTATCGGACGATTTTTATTTAAAAAAGCTTCAAGGCTTACAAGGTTTACAAGGCTTACAAAATATAAAAGCCTCGTAAGCTCTGTAAGCTCTGTAAGCTCTGTAAGTATTTATTTATGCCAACAATGAATCAGATACTGCGCAAAGGCAGAACGAGAAAGACGACGAAGTCAAAATCTCCTGCCATGCAGTTTACCTGGGACAGTCTTCATAGAAAGAAGACAACGCTTCGACGTGGAAGTCCATTCAAGCGTGGTGTGTGTACCAAAGTGTATACTGCAACACCAAAGAAACCTAACTCAGCTTTGCGTAAAGTCGCCAAGGTGCGTCTTTCCAATGGTACTGAAGTTATCGCATATATTCCTGGTGAAGGACATAATTTGCAAGAACATAGTATCGTACTCATTCGTGGCGGTCGTGTAAAAGATTTGCCAGGTGTACGTTATCATATTGTACGTGGTGTATATGATACCCAGGGAGTAGATGGACGCAAGAGAAGTCGCTCTGTGTATGGTACAAAACGTCCAAAGAGTTAATTATTAATTTGTTAAACTGCATATCATATGCCACGAGGAAAAAGATCACAAAAGCGCGTGGTTAGTCCAGATCCAATGTATAATAGTGAAATTGTGAGTAAATTTATCAATTTCATTATGATGGACGGCAAAAAAACTATTGCGCAACATATTGTATACGGAGCACTCAATATTCTTTCACAAAAGAAAAAAGGTGACGCATTAAAAACATTTGAGCTAGCTATAGACGCGGTACGACCACAGGTTGAAGTCAAATCTCGTCGTGTTGGTGGTGCAAATTACCAGGTACCAATGCCTGTATCAGGACGTAGACAAAATGCACTTGCATTTCGTTGGATTGTCGCTGCTGCACAGGCACGCAAAGGTAGAACTATGGATGAAAAATTAGCTGGTGAATTTATGGATATTCTCGAAGGCCAAGGTGGAGCAATCAAAAAGAAGGAAGATGTTCATCGTATGGCTGAAGCAAATAAAGCATTTGCTCACTTTGCTCGATTTAGTAAATAAGTATATTCGCATTACGAATACTACATATATTATAAACCATTAACTTCATAGTATGGGACGAGATTATCCTCTCGACAAGATACGTAATATCGGTATCATGGCCCACATCGACGCAGGCAAGACCACCGTGACCGAACGTGTCTTGTTTTATACAGGTAAAAAACACAAAATTGGCGAGGTTCACGAAGGTGCTGCAGAAATGGACTGGATGGAACAAGAAAAAGAGCGTGGTATCACGATTACATCTGCCGCTACTACATGTTTTTGGAAAAATCATCGTATTAATATTATTGATACTCCAGGACACGTAGATTTTACTGTAGAAGTAGAGCGTTCATTGCGTGTACTCGATGGCGCTGTTGCTGTATTTGATGGTTCACAAGGTGTCGAACCACAATCTGAAACGGTGTGGAAACAGGCAGACAAATATCGAGTTCCTCGTATTTGTTTTGCAAACAAGATGGACAAGACTGGAGCTGACTTTTTTATGACGCTCAATTCTATCAAAGACAGACTTTCGCCAAATGCATTCGCGATACAGCTTCCTATCGGGGCTGAGTCAACATTTTGTGGTGTCATAGATATCATCGAGCGTAAAGCGTACAAGTTTGAAGGTGATCATGGTATCAATATTGTCGAAATATCTATACCCGATGATATGAAAGCACAGGTAGATGAATACCGCGCAGCTTTGGCCGAAAAAGTGGCAGAATCTAGTGACGTCCTCATGAATAAATATCTTGGTGGAGAAGAAATAAGTATTGAAGAAATTAAAGCAGGAATTCGTCAAATGGTATTGAAAGATGAAATATATCCAGTCATGTGTGGTACCGCACTCCAAAATATCGGTGTGCAGCTCATGCTTGATAATGTGGTAAATTATCTCCCTTCGCCTCTTGATGTTCCTGTCATTCAAGCTCATGATCCCGATAACGAAGAAAAAATTATCGAGGTCAAAGCAAGTGATAGTGATCCATTTATTGGCCTTGCGTTCAAGATTGCAAGTGATCCATTCGTTGGTAAGCTTTCTTTTTTCCGCGTATATTCTGGTATTCTCAAGGCAGGAAGCTACGTCTTGAATACTTCCACAGGGAATAGAGAGCGTATTGGGCGTATCGTACGATTGCATGCAAATTCTCGTGAAGATGTAGAAGAGGTATATGCTGGTGAAATTGCTGCAGCTATTGGTCTCAAAAATACTACTACAGGTGACACCTTGTGTGAAGAAGATCATCCGGTAGTACTTGAAAAGATGACATTCCCAGAGCCAGTCATTTCTGTTGCTATTGAACCTGCATCAAAAGCAGATGCAGAAAAAATGAGTATTGCATTGCAGAAATTGGCAGAAGAAGATCCTACATTCAAGGTACATACTGATCAAGAGACATTGCAGACAATTATTGCTGGTATGGGTGAGCTTCACCTAGACATTATTGTCGATCGTATGAAGCGTGAATTCAAAGTTGAAGCACAAGTCGGCGCGCCACAAGTCGCATATAAGGAAACTATTCGTCAGTCAGCAGAAGCTGAAGGAAAATATGTCAAACAATCTGGTGGTCGTGGCCAATATGGTCATTGTTGGCTCAAACTTGAACCAATGGAACAGGGTGCTGGATTTGAGTTTGTGGACGAAATCAAGGGAGGTGCTATACCGAGAGAATATATACCTGCTATCCAAAAAGGTGTCAAAGAAACTATGGACAAAGGTGTCGTCGCAGGATATCCTATGCAGGACGTCAAAGTCACGGTATATGATGGTTCTTACCATGAGGTTGACTCATCAGAAATCGCTTTCAAGTTGGCAGGAAGTATGGCATTTGTGGCTGCTGCCAAGAAAGCACATGCAGTCGTGCTTGAACCTATCATGAATGTTGAAGTAGTTACCCCAGAGGAATATATGGGAGACGTGATAGGTGATATTAGTGCGAAGCGCGGTCAGATTGAAGAGATGACCAATCGTGGGACCTCGAAAATTGTTCGAGCACTTGTACCGCTTGCTTGCATGTTTGGCTATGCTACGAGTCTGCGCTCTATGACCCAGGGACGCGCGACATATACTATGGAATTCAAAAAATATGCAGAATGTCCCAAGAATGTCGAGCAGGCGATAATTGATGGAAAGAAATAATAGTTGTTTTTCAGACGCGAAAGATTATTTGGAATTATCGTACAGCGAGACCCGCCTGTGGAGGGTATGAGCAGGCGATAATTGATGGAAAGAAATAAGTAGATTGAATAAAGCAACTGACCACTCCGGATACTCGGGGTGGTTTTGTTTTAACCAAATAATAAGAACTTTTTGTCTACGGGAGATTTTGTGTATAACCAGTTTCTGAGCATTACGGTGATATGGAAAATATGTTATACTGTTGCTATCTATCTAATTAGCGACCAGTTTTTGTTATGTACCACATTTTTGACTACTTAGCTGGCCAACTACGAAAGTATGGTTGGGTTTTTATTACCACGATCATGCTGGGTATAACAGCTGTTTTTTTGCCGTTACTATATCATCGTTCCGTTGACGTTGCTCGTGCAGGCGCAGGGACGCCCGAAGATCCGTATACAGTCTGCGCAGGTGTTTGCGATTATACATCTATTCAGACTGCTCTTAATAACACTCCTGCTGGGAGTTATGTTGCGGTTGGTGCAACGTATGAAAGCACGGCTGACGGTGGTATTAACATTGAAAATTCAAATATTACGCTTGACTGTCAGGATAGCGGGGCTGTCATAGGGGATGGTACGACATATCGTGAACTACGTGTTGCCGCAGACAACTTTACTCTGAAGGACTGCAATCTTCGTTGGGTCTACATAGCAGATAGAAATAGTTTGGGGCAGAGTGTAGGTGTCGCAGGACTGACAGTCCAAGATAATATCTTTGTCACAAGTACTGAATATATTTCTGCATTTACATTTGCCGTTGCAACTACTACAAATCCAGTGATTACAAACAATGTTGGAAATTTTAAGATAGTCACACCAGTCTATGGAATGGCCGGAATGACAGTAAGTTCAAACACTTTTACCTTATACAAGGGCAATGAGAGCGCAATTGAATTAATAGGACCTGGTGGCGATACCGATTATATAATAACTGGTAATACATTTAGCGATTATTCAGGGACAGATAATCGATTTGTCAAAAATACGATTCTTTCTGCAGCTGTCTCAAATGTAAGTATAACGAATAATAATTTGTCATACGTAATAAATCCCACCACAAACAATCAGGGTGGGGTGAATATTATACAAATACAATCAGGCACGAGCGACATAACCATTTCGGGAAATTATATAACATTGCCGTCTGCTGTTGTGGCTGGATCATCACCAAGGGCAATTGATCTCGGTGAGTTTGATGGCAGTGCCACTCTTGCTGGTATTACCATAAATAATAACACTATAGTTGGTTCAATAAATTCTAGTTATATTGCGATTGAGAATATCAGTGGAACCCCAGATGTAAATATACAGTATAATCTTTTTTACAACACAAATGCATCTGCTACGAGCACTGGTTTTGTTTGTAGCAACACCATTACCACATCATCTCTCATTTTTGATTATAATGGCTTTTATAATTTAAGTAACAATATAACTCCTTACAGCCCTTGTATTTCTACTATTGGTGCAAATTCAAAAACAAACAATCCATATTTAAAAATTGATGACGTAGACTCATCTAATGATATGCATCTGGCCCCGTTTAGTGATTATTTAGATGTAAATGGTACAACTGATATTGGTGCATATAGCACCGCACGAGGAAACTCATTTACTATAAATCCAAGTGGAACTATTGATTATTCTTCGGTACATGCGACCACAACAGATATGTTGGCCATTGCCCGAAATAGCGACACATTCACACTTGCTGCAGGAACATACAATCCAATTTCTTTTTCTTCTCTGAGCAGTATTACGCTCGATGGAGCTGGTGCGACAACAATTATCAATGGTGGGACAACAAGTTCTTCGTTGTTATTGACGAATGTTAATAATTCTACATTTCAGGATTTTGTGATACAAAATGCTTCTTCAACTATACCTACATACACTGCAACTAACATGATTTTTGACTATGGTGGTGATACCTATGGTGATACGACCATTCTAGGATCTCCAGCAGATAATTATACAGAAATGTTTAGTGGTGCTACTGGTTGTGATATGGATGTTGAATGGAATGTAGATGGATATGATGTAACCGATTATGTATCTGATGATTGGCATCTGTGGTTATTTTCTGCATTAGGTGGAAAATTTACTGTCTTGGTGCCAGACCAGTTCTATGCAAGCGCGGCGGCAGTAGAAGCTGCTTGTCCAGAAGCATCTCCAACTACGGATGTGTGGATCGATAATGTCTTCCAGTATAGTGGTGGCATCATGACATATAATAGTAGCGCTGTGGCAGCAGCCGGGGTAACGCTCACGAGTGGTATGACTAATCCTCCTGCAATTACTCGTACATTGAGTGGTTATGCGGGAATTAAGTTTGCGGGTACTTCAAGTGGTAATACAGTTTCCAATGTTACCTCAAGCTTAAATGGATATGGTATATGGTTTTCAGGTACGTCTGGTACAAATAATGTAAATGATAGTCTATTACAGAATTCTGTTTTGTATGATTTGTATTCGGATACATCAGGGACAAATAATATAAAAAATACATCATTTACAATTGCGTCTACGACTGCATCAGGCGGCGGGCAAATGAATGTGTATGAAAAGTTTCGTGCATATGTGATTGATGAAACAAATGTCGGGATTGCAGGCGCAGCTGTGAATGCCACCAGCACTGATGGGTCAGTTACTGCGGCATTTACTACAGAGGCAGACGGGTACACTTCATATACAGATTATCTTCTTGCTTTTATTTTGAATGATGATTCACCCCTTACCACACAAGGTGGGATAAATCCTTTTTCATTTAGAGCGGTCAAAGCAGGGTATGATACTAAAATACAAAGCACTGTTGTAAATTCAGCGAATCAAACTGTGACAGTTCAGATGAATGATAATCCAAATGACCCAACAGGCGTCGTCGCAACGAGTACGGCTCCGACAAGTATTGTGGTACAGTGGACAGACAACTCATTTAGTGAATCCAACTTTATTTTTGACTATATAGAAGGTATAAGTGATACGGGTTTTCCGGGAATGACATCAAGCATTTCAGCTTTTACTGGCATAGGAGTAGTGACGACAACTATAGATAGTCTTACGCCAAACACCGGTTATATGGCTCGTGTGCAAGCAGTAGGTGAGGGAGGTTCTTCGAACTATGTGACCTCTTCTGTTATGTACACTGATCCAAATGTTCCAACGACAGTGATTGTCACTCCAAATGGTCAAAAAAGTGTGATTGTGTCATGGAATGCGAATGACAACCCAAATGATACAGTATATGAATTATATAATGTAACCTCAAATGCGTCTGTAACGAGCTCAACAACATCAACTTCTCATATTGTTACCGGGCTTTCTACAAACACGAGCTATACGTTCGAAGTTCGTGCCCAATATATGTCGAGTACTACTCAGTGGAGTAGTTATTCGAGTACGGCTACTGCCTCTACTGCGCAAGTTTCGGCATCTGTCGCTGTCACCATGAATGTGGGGCAAAGTGTTGGATTTGAACTTACGACTGCTGGCAGTCACACAGGCACGCTAAACAGTATTAGCAACGGTACTGCGTCACTGACTGTTGCTTCTACGCCTGTGACCGTATCCTTGACTCAAGGGAATACAACATATATAGATAGTAATGGAAATGGAATAAATGATATGTCCATAGCTGCAACTCAGGTTGGTTCTAATTCGGCAACTTTTACTTTTGCAGACTATACGCCACCTGGCGGTGGTAGTGGTACACCGGTTGATCCTGACCCGGTTGATCCTGACCCGGTTGATCCTGACCCGGTTGATCCTGACCCGGTTGATCCTGACCCGGTTGATCCTGACCCGGTTGATCCTGACCCGGTTGATCCTGACCCTGGTTCCACACCAGATGGATCTGATTCAGGAGACAACTCATCTTCGCAAGGTGGCGGCGGAGGGTTTAGCGAATTTATTGAACAAATAAAATCAGAGCACGTAATCGAAGCTATAGAGGTTACCACTATTTTTGTAAAAGAAACAGCACAAGAAGTTGTGTCTGCTATATCTGACTCTGCACGTGTTGTGGGTAGAATAGCGCAACAATTTGTAGATAATCCTAAAGTTGAGAAAACCAATGAACAGGTCGCTACACCTATCGTTGCGACTGCCGCAGTAGCCAATGTTGCAACTGCGGGTTTTGGTATGGCGCAAGTCGTTGCCTTTGCACGTAGTTTTTTTGGTCAATTTTTTCTTGTATTTAGACGTCGTAAACAAAAGAAATGGGGAGTGGTATATAATGGATTTACTAAACATCCTATAGATTTAGCAACAGTGCGCCTCCTAGATGCAAAGACCGGCACGGTGATACGTTCTCAAGTGACTGATATGCAAGGTAGATATTTCTTTGCTGCACCAGTTGGTGAGTATAGGATAGAGATTGCCAAAGAAGGTTTTGAGGGTTTTTGTGAGCATTTACGCAATGTGGAAGAAGATTCACGCTATACACATTTGTATCATGGAGAGACTATTAGAGTGGAAGAAGAAGGACAGCAGGTGAATTTCAATGTACCTATTGAACCTGCTGGAACGACAAAGACAACAACAAAAATTATTCGTGACAAAGCAAAGATGACCATTAGATTTGTTGTTAGTATCATGGGTCTCATTGCAAGTATTGTTTCGTTCATCATTAGTCCTGCGTGGTGGATAGCGCTTCTTATTGTACTGCATATCTTTTTTTATTTGTTGTTCTATCGTATAGGGTACAAAAAGCTGCCAGATACTTTTGGAAAAATTTTATCGCATATGACTCAGAAGCCTTTGGGCAAAGTAGTTATACGTGTATTTGATGCGACATACAACAAGCTTGTAGATACAGTCGTATCAGACCGCAAAGGTCGCTATGCTGTTTTGCTTGGTCCGAGTACATACTATGCCACTTATGAAAAGCCAAGTTATGAACCCAAGAAGAGCCCAACCATAGATTTTTCAAGTGCCCGTACGCAAGGTCTAGGAGGTATTTTGACTCGCGATGAAGTGCTTAGTCCAGATGAATCAAAGCATCTTGACAAAGAAGAAGAATTGGATAAAGATACAGCCGAAGATCAAGATATATGAAATTTAATGTAATTACTATTTTTCCTTCTATTATTGACTCGTACTGTGGCGAGTCAATTTTGGCTCGGGGGCAAAAGGCAGGGGCAATCAGTGTATGCGCAGTCAATCTCCGTGATTTTGCCGAGGATAAACATCAGAAAGTGGATGATACACCCTGTGGCGGTGGACCCGGTATGGTCATGAAACCAGATGTTATTTTTAAATGTTTGCAGAGTCTTGACGCTATTCCTTTTCGGAAAGTCGACGCGATTACAAAAGTAAAACGTATTTTTGGAGGAAGTATAAAAAAGAAAAAAAGAACAGTACTCCTTTCACCACGTGGCAGACAATTTGATCAGCGCATAGCAGAGCAATGGAGTAAATTTGATGAGCTTACGTTTGTGTGCGGTCGGTATGAGGGCGTTGACCAACGTGTAGCCGATCATATGGTAGATGAAGAAATTTCAATTGGCCCATATGTTTTGGCGGGTGGAGAACTCGGTGCGCTTGTCATTATTGAAGCAGTCGCACGGTTGATTCCTGGCGTCTTGGGTAATGAGGAGTCGCTGAATGAGGAAACGTTTGGAGGAGTTCGGAGTTCGGAGTTCGGAGTTCATAGGGGTGGTAATAATAAAAGTATAAACTCTGAACTAAGAACTATGAACTATGAACTTTCAAAAGAATATCCTCAATACACCAAACCCGCGGACTTTAAAGGTTGGAAAGTGCCAGATATCTTGCTCTCCGGAGATCATAAAAAGATAGAAGAGTGGCGTAAGAGACAGATGACATAATATGAAACGAGTGGTAATTAAAATCGGAACTAATGTTATTGCCAAAAACAATAATGAGCTTGACGCTATTTCAATGAAACATATTGTTGAGCAGATTGTTGAATTACACAAAAAAGGCCATGAAATTATTCTTGTTTCATCAGGAGCTGTGGGTGCTGGTCGAGGGAGAGTGAGTCTCAAACAACATACAAATGATGTTACGAAGCGACAAGTACTCGCGGCTGTTGGACAAATAATTTTGATGGGAGAGTATAATAAATTATTTGGCAAACATCATTTGACATGCGCCCAAGTGTTGGCAACCAAACAAGACTTTGGCAGTCGTATTCATTTTCTCAACATGAAAAATTGTTTTGAAGGCCTTTTGCATGAAAAGATCATTCCTATTGTGAATGAGAATGATGTTGTGTCTGTCACTGAACTTATGTTTACGGACAACGATGAATTGGCAGGACTTGTTGCTGGTATGATGGGTGCTGACGCGGTATTACTTTTGAGTAGTGTGGATGGAGTTTTGGATAAGGATGGTAAAGTGGTACAAGAAATAAAACAGGGAGATACACAGTGGAAAGAGAGTGTCTCTGAACAAAAGTCATTATTTGGTCGGGGTGGCATGGTCACCAAATGCAAAATGGCACATAAGTTGTCTTCAATTGGTATTGATGTATATATTGCAAATGGTCGGCAGGGAAAAGTTTTGGGTGATATTATAGATGGAAAAAAAGTCGGAACACACTTTGTAGCACAATCACAGCATATCTCATCAGCGAAGAAATGGGTTGCATATGCTGAAGGATATGAAAAAGGCGTTGTGCACTTGAATATATGTGCTGAGCCAGCTTTGCGAAAAGGCCCTAATAGTCTTTTGCCTGTGGGTATTACCAGAGTTGAAGGGAGTTTCCAAAAAGGAGATGTGATAAAAATTAAAAATCATGAAGGAAATGATATAGGATTTGGTAGAGCAGAGTATGGTTCAGAAATTGCGTGTATGTATGCAGGAAAGAAAGGTAAAAAAGTTTTGGTGCATTATGATTATTTATATCTCGTATAGTGTATGAAAAAAATTGTTATTATAGGCATGGGGAATATGGGAAGTGCTGTACATGATCAGCTACATTTTTTTGATCAATTTGATGTAGTTGGATGTAATAGACATAGTGATACCAAGGCAGAATTGTATGATGCTGACATTGCGATTATAGCAGTCAAACCACAATCGGCACGGGAGCTATTTGAAAGTTTTTCTGGAATTTTTGAACATAAACTAGTACTATCTATTATGGCTGGCGTGACACTTCATAGACTCAGTGTATTGAGTGGTGCTAAAAAAGTGGTACGATGTATGCCAAATCTTGGCGTAAAATTGGGTAAGGGGGTGACTGGTTGGATCGCGTGTGAAGATGTCAGTGATAGTGAAAAAGATGTGGTAAAAAAAATACTTGGCGTTATGGGATTGGAAGTTGAATTAAAGACAGAGGAAGATATCGATCGCATAGCTGCAATTTCTGGGTCTGGTCCGGCATACTTTTTTTATCTGACTGAACTTTTAACTCAAAAGGCAGTTAAGCTTGGTTTTGATCCTGACATGGCCGAAAAGATTGCAAAGCAGACGCTTGTAGGAAGCGTAGAATTGTTGCTTCAAGGGAATAAGAGTACGGAGGAGTGGCGGGCATCCGTTACATCAAAAGGTGGTACGACGCAGGCCGCTTTTGGACATATGACAAATCATAATTTTGATACAATATTTTTTGATGCGCTTGATGCAGCTATAGCACGCGCAAAAGAACTCAATGCGTAATTATGAATATTAAAGAACAATTACAAAAAACCCAAGCTGCTAGTCGTGAGCTTGTTTTGTTGTCCGAGGAAAAAATAAATGAAGTTCTAAATGAATTGGCTGTGGCTATTGATAAGAACAATAAAACAATTTTGGAAGCAAATGAAAAAGATTTGGCGCGTTTAGACGCCAATGATCCAACATATGATCGGCTTGCATTGGATGATAAGCGATTGAAGGGTATTGCCTTAGATATAAAAAATGTCGCACACCTACCATATCCTGTAGGAAAAATTTTGGAAGAACGTACGCTTGAATCAGGATTACATTTGCAGAAAATTTCAGTTTCACTCGGGGTTGTTGGTGTCATTTATGAGGCACGTCCCAATGTTACGTTTGACGTATTTTCGTTGTGTTTCAAGTCTGGAAATGCCTGTGTTTTGAAAGGTGGCAGCGATGCTCGAGATTCAAATGAGGCAATTGTCCATGTGATTCATGATGTTTTGGAAAAGCATAACGTTAGCAAAGATATTTTGTTACTTCTACCTTCAAATCGTGAATCAGTCAAAGAATTGTTTACCGCAAAAAAATATGTGGACGTAATTATCCCTCGCGGAAGCCAGAGTCTTATTCATTTTGTTCGTGAGAATTCAAGAATTCCGGTGATTGAAACAGGGGCGGGGATTGTTCACACATATATAGATAAGAGCGCGGATATAGAGCAAGCCTCACGTATTATTTTTAATGCAAAGACACGCCGAGTCAGTGTGTGTAATGCACTTGATTGCCTGATAATTCACGATGAATTATTGGATAAACTTAGTCTGCTAGTCAGTGAGTTGGCAAGCAAACAAGTTATCATATATGCTGATGAAAAAAGCTATAAAGCGCTAGAAAATCATTACCCAAAAGAGTTATTAGCGCATGCAACAGGAGATAGTTTTGGTACAGAATTTTTGTCTTTGAAAATGGCAATTAAAACCGTATCTAATGTTGAAGAAGCGGTTGAACATATTACGACATATAGTTCCAAACATAGTGAAGCTATTATTGCCGAAAATCAAGAAGTCTGTGAATATTTTTTGAAACATGTTGACGCCGCTGCTGTTTATGTTAACACATCTACTGCTTTTACTGATGGTGCACAATTTGGCCTTGGAGCAGAGATTGGGATCAGTACACAAAAACTTCACGCGCGTGGGCCGATGGGTTTGAAAGAATTGACGAGTTATAAGTACGTGGTGAGAGGGGATGGGGAAATCAGAAATTAGCCACTTACTTATCCCCATCTTGTGCTTAATTAAGCTATTGACATGCTGTAGACGATAAGCTATCATATGCAGGCAATCAAATCACTTTTAACAATTTAGCTTTTCTCAAGTCCGCCGCACAATTTGAGGATACTAGGAAAAGAAAGAGTAACCCAACCGCCTCTTGAATATATTTCGTGTTCAAGGAGCGATCAAGTTCCTCTTTTTTCTTTTGACTCTAAAAAGAGGTGTTCATTACAATTTACGCAACTAAAATGGTAAGGTTCATTATGAACAAAACGGTTCATAAGAAATTGAATTAACGTATCATTGGGATGTACAAGGTACATCTACAGAATGATACACAGTTCACAATATAAATGTGACAAAAATCATCGAGTCTATTTCTAGAATAAAGAAATATTTAACTTCTGTCGTGAGATAGAAGTATTCAAACTTTTTTTGAGAGTTTGATCCTGGCTCAGGATGAACGCTGGCGGTGTGTCTAAGGCATGCAAGTCGAGCGACGCCCCTGACTTCGGTTGGGGATACGAGCGGCAAACGGGAGAGTAACACATTGGTAACCTGCCTCCAAGACGGGGATAGCCCATCGAAAGGTGGATTAAGACCCGATAGTCATGAGGGGACGTGAAGTCATTCTCATGTAAACAATTTTTTGCTTGGAGAGGGGCCTATGTCTGATTAGCTAGTTGGTGAGGTAATGGCTCACCAAGGCTCTGATCAGTACCGGGCGTGAGAGCGTGACCCGGCTCACTGGGACTGAGAACTGCCCAGACTCCTACGGGAGGCTGCAGTCAAGAATATTCCACAATGCACGAAAGTGTGATGGAGCGACACCGCGTGTAGGAAGACGCCCTTCGGGGTGTAAACTACTTTTCTCAGGGAAGAATTTGTGACGGTACCTGAGGAATAAGAGGTTGCAAACTCTGTGCCAGCAGCAGCGGTAATACAGAGACCTCAAGCGTTATCCGGATTCATTGGGCGTAAAGCGTCCGCAGGTTGTTTTGCAAGTTGGTGGTCAAATCTTTGGGCTTAACTCAGAGACTGCTTCCAATACTGCAAAACTCGAGGCTGGGAGAGGCACACGGAACTGTCGGTGTAGTAGTAAAATGCGTTGATATCGACAGGAACACCAAAGGCGAAGGCAGTGTGCTAGAACAGCTCTGACACTCATGGACGAAAGCGTGGGAAGCGAATGGGATTAGATACCCCAGTAGTCCACGCCCTAAACAATGCGTACTAGGTATTGGGAGTATCGACCCTCTCAGTGCCGTTTTAAAAAGCTAACGCGTTAAGTACGCCGCCTGGGGAGTACGGCCGCAAGGTTAAAACTCAAAGGAATAGACGGGGACCCGCACAAGCGGAGGATCATGTGGTTTAATTCGATGGTACGCGGCGAACCTCACCAAGGCTTGACATGTAGCTGCACGCTCCTGGAAACAGGAGCTTCCTTCGAGGGTGCTACACAGGTGCTGCATGGTTGCCGTCAGCTCGTGCCGTGAGGTGTACCCTTAAGTGGGGTAACGAGCGCAACCCTCGTGTTGTGTTACATTGTACACAACAGACTGCTCGCGCAAGTGAGAGGAAGGCGGGGACGACGTCAAATCAGCATGGCTCTTACGCCTTGGGCTACACACATGATACAATGGCCAGTACAAAGGGTTGCTAAACCGCGAGGTGGAGCTAATCCCAAAAAACTGGTCTCAGTTCAGATTGCAGGCTGCAATTCGTCTGCATGAAGTTGGATTCGCTAGTAAACGTGCATCAGAACGGCACGTTGAATACGTTCTCGGGTCTTGTACTCACCGCCCGTCACACCACGAAAGTTGGCAACGCCCGAAGGCTCCCAGTAGGGGGACGAAGGCAGGGTCAATGATCAGGGTGAAGTCGTAACAAGGCATCCGTAGCGGAAGCTGTGGATGGATCACCTCCTTTCTGGAGATATTCTGTCGAAAGGCAGAAATCTAAGTCGAGATCATACTCGCATACCGCCTATGGCGGAATAAGAGTATATCTTCGCTCTAGAATAGGCTCGATTTTTGTCACATTTATATCGTGAATCATCAAAAACCCGTCAGTTATAACTGACGGGTTTTGTTTGTTTTTTATTTACTGAGTTCCTATTTTATGATTTCCGGCGCGAGTATAGACGTGTCATTCCAATACATATTTTGTGGTGGATTTACTTTGCACACATGATATCCAATGTGGGTAAACCCAGCCTCTTTTAATTTTTCCATATGTTCTTTTGAGTAACCTTTTTTTTCATCAGAGTAGTAAGTGAGTACACCACCCTTTTTCAAGAGTCGGTATGCATCTTTGAAAAACCAATAATGGTTTTTGTGTATTTGTTCTTCGGTGAGTGGATACGTATCAAATAAAATACCATCATATGACTCATTGGGCAGTTTATATATTATATCTTCCCAAAAATTTTCGCACAGTATAATACTACCTTCGCTTATCTCATGTGTATATTTTTTTCTGCATTCTTGTGCTACTTCAGGGTGACATTCGATGATCGTATGTGTAATAATCTTTTTATTTTTTTGGATAAAGTCTGATGATATACCCATTCCATATCCTAATTCCAAAATATGCCCTCCATTTTGGCATACAATGTGTGCAAGTCGACACATATAGTCAGTTTCCCAACGCCCCATGACATGGTGCCCAGCAATGTATAGAGAATCATCTGTATAGTGGGCAGTGTTAGATTTCCACTCTTCTTTGTTTGGAAATCCTATTTTTTTTCTGCTTGATGTAGTGTCATCCATACGATGGATTAAGTTATATTATGTTGTTTATATACCCATTCCTACTGTTTGTCAATAGACCACACCGTATCTAAGTGCTCTATCAATTGGCAATGTGATACACTGCAATCTGCTTATATATCCCTGATGTCTACGTTATTTGACTTTAGCGTGCAAACTGGCTAAAATATATTCACTTATCTACTAATTATATATCCTATGTTATCTCGCATAGAACGCCTCATACGTTTATCACAAAGAACAGGGGATACCTTGATTGTCCACAATGAGCAGGGAAGAGACATGGTTATTTTGGACATTAATCAATATGAAATGTTATCTGATTGTGGCATGTATGACGAATGCAATTATGGTATACATGATTTATCAGAGCGAGAACTCATAGACAAGATAAATAGAGATATTGCTATATGGCGCACCAATCAAGAGAAGTATGAACAAAAGGAGCATACAGATTTACTCCAGGATCAATTGGAAAAAGATCCTCCTTTTGATCCTTTTGAAGAAGATTATGCGCATGCTACTGATTGGCATAGAGCAGGAGATATTTTGGATTCAAAAAAGTTGTCTGATCGTTATCGAGGTTATTTTGAAGAAGATTATGAGGCATTTGATTCCAAACGTGATAATAGGAATGAAACATATAATAAACCTAATGCTATTGAACATGATGATTCTTTTAGTCTAGATGATACTGATGATGAATTGTTGTACGACACTCTTGGTCAAGATGAAATTTTTTCAGAAAAAGCAACAAAAATAAATGAGGATAGGCATCATATTCCGTACATGGGTCATGGTCAAGAGGAACTCAAAGAAACTCCTCTGGGTGATGATGAGCCTGTATTTTTTGAAGAACCAGTTTAGCTTATTTTGAGTTGATAAAAATTGGCTCTATTTAGCCAATTTTTTGTTCCACAATCCATCCCCATCATATCCCCTTGACGAGATTTGTATTTTCATTTATAATCACACCGCGTATTTTTTACGTATTTTTGCTCTGTTGAGCAGATTATTTATTAAGATAAATTTAGGGCCGCTGGATGACAAATCTATCCTGACCATTCAGGGTAGTGCGGCGAAACTACCATAGTAATATGGCAGATTTTCAACGAACCAAGCCCCACGTAAATGTGGGTACTATTGGTCACGTAGATCACGGCAAGACTACACTTACTGCTGCAATTTTGAAAGTTGCAAATGCACACGGTCTTACCGCACAAGACAAAGGTGTCGACGCTATCGATGCCGCACCTGAAGAGCGCGAACGTGGTATTACCATCGCGACCGCACACGTAGAGTACGAGACAGAAGCTCGTCACTACGCACATGTAGACTGTCCAGGACATGCTGATTATGTCAAAAACATGATCACTGGTGCTGCACAGATGGATGGTGCTGTTCTTGTTGTGTCAGCTGCTGATGGCCCAATGCCTCAGACACGCGAACACATTTTGCTTGCTCGCCAAGTAGGTGTTCCAAAGATTGTTGTATTTTTAAACAAAGTTGATCAAGTTTCTGATCCAGAACTTATTGACCTTGTTGAAGAAGAAGTTCGTGATCTTCTAAAAAAGTATGAATTCCCAGGAGATGAAACTCCTATCATTCGCGGTTCAGCTCTCAAGGCTCTTGAAGACCCGAATGGAGAACCTTCAAAGGCTGTCATGGATTTGCTTGCTGCTCTCGATTCATATATTCCAGAGCCAGTACGTGAATTAGACAAAGCTTTCCTCATGCCAATTGAAGACGTTTTCTCTATTGAAGGTCGTGGAACTGTTGTAACTGGCCGTATTGAACGTGGTGTTGTCAAAGTCGGTGAAGAAGTGGCCATTGTTGGTATGTCTCCTGATACTGCAAAGACTACCGTGACTGGTGTAGAAATGTTTAACAAAACATTACAACAAGGTCAGGCAGGAGATAATGCAGGTGTTTTGCTTCGTGGTACCAAAAAAGATGAAGTACAACGTGGACAAGTTTTGGCAAAGCCAGGTTCTATTACTCCACACACTGAGTTTGAAGCAGAAGTACTTGCACTTACCAAAGAGGAAGGTGGACGTCACAAACCATTCTTCAATGGATATAAACCTCAATTTTATATCCGTACTACTGATGTGACTGGTGATGTAAAATTGCCAGCTGGCACTGAAATGGTAATGCCTGGTGATACAGTAAATCTTACTATCACGCTTATCGTACCAGTTGCTTTGGAAGAAAAAATGCGTTTTGCTATCCGTGAGGGTGGCCGCACCGTAGGCGCTGGTGTCGTAACCAAAATTCTCAAATAACAAACTATTCACTCAAGCCCGCCATATGGCGGGCTTGAGTGTTTATCTTAATTAACTTTTGTTCATTTATGTCAGATCAATCAACCCAAACTAACGAAAATGGAGGACCAAAATTACGTATCAAAATAAAGGCATACGATCATAAGATTATTGATATTGCTACCAAAACTATTATTGATACTGCTGAACGAAATAGTGCAAAAGTAGTTGGTCCAGTACCATTGCCTACTGCAAAGAATAAATATAGTGTGAATCGTGCTACCTTTGTACACAAGACTGCCCAAGAACAATATGAAATGCGTACCCATAAGCGTCTTGTTGATATTATAAATCCAAGTCCAAAAGCCATTGATGCTTTTATGAATTTGAACTTGCCAAGTGGGGTTGATGTAGAAATCAAAATGCTCTAGATTTCTGTGGATAGTTAGCCATGTTATGTACTTGACAATACATAGCATATGCGTTACAATAGGCGCGCATTTAATTATTGCCTAGCACAACCCTCATAAACAGATAAGATCCTTGTTGGAAAACATCTGTTAACGAGTTTATATGGTTGTGGTGGAGGTGTGTCTTCATTACATATTTATCTCACAAGCCTTAGGACACCAGAGGTGTTTTGTATGAGAGGCTAGAAGCAAGTAATATAAACTTTGTTTGTATAGTTGCTTCTAGTTTTTTGTTACTTTATGAAATTCATTATTGGCAAAAAATTGAACATGACCCAGGTATTCCGCGAAGACGGTACTGTTGTGCCTGTTACCCGAGTTCAAGCAGGGCCTTGTGTAATTACGCAAGTGAAAACACAAGAGAAAGAAGGTACCGCCGCTGTGCAGGTTGGTTTTGGTACTCAAAAGACATTTCGTTTGACCAAACCACTCCAAGGCCATTTGAAAGGTATTACAAAAGATGAAAATGCTCAATTGACAGTACAGTATTTACATGATTTCAAAAATGATAATGATTTGAAACGAGGCGATGTCTTTACCGTGGATACTTTTTCAGTTGGTGACAAAGTTCAGGTCACTGGTGTATCAAAAGGTAAAGGATTCCAAGGTGTAGTGAAGCGTCATGGATTTCATGGTGGTCCTGCAAGTCATGGTCACAAAGATAATTTGCGTATGCCAGGATCTATTGGTGCCGGTGGCGTGCAACGTGTATTCAAAAATATGCGTATGGCAGGACATATGGGTAGTGAACAGATCACCGTAAAAAATCTTGAAATTGTGGAAGTGCATGAGTCAGAGAACGAGATTCTTATCAAAGGAGCTCTTCCTGGATCTCGTAATAGTCTGGTATATATATTTAGCCCAGAAGGAAATATTGCAGTGAACGTGGAGAAACCTATCGTTGAATCAGTGGATGAATCATTCGCTCAAGTAGAACAGGTTGAAATTGCAAAAGATGATACACATGAAAAAAAGACAGAAGTTGATGTAGCATCAACGCAAGAGTCAGAAATAAAAGATGAAAGTATCAAATAATTTATTGTTTTTTCGTTAATATACTATGGCACAGGTCGCAGTCTACAATTTGAAAGGCGAAAAAGTGAAAGATCTTGGGCTTAACGATATTATTTTTGGTGTAGCGCCAAAAAAAGATATTGTTCACCAAGTTTTTGTTGCACTTGCTGCAAATGCACGACAGCCATGGGCTGATACAAAAGATAGAGGTGAAGTATCAGGTGGTGGCCGTAAACCATGGAAGCAAAAAGGTACTGGTCGCGCACGTCATGGTTCTATTCGTTCACCTATCTGGACAGGTGGTGGTGTGACATTTGGTCCATTGAGTACAAGAAATTACAAACAAAAAATTAATAAGAAGATGAATAAACTGGCGACCACCATGTGTTTGTCAGACAAAGTAAGTGAAGAAAAAATGATTGTCCTTGAAAGTTTTGATTTCGGTGGTAAGTCAAAAAAAGTTGCAGATCTCCGTGCGCAGTTGCCATGTGGCACGAGAAGTACATTGCTGGTAACACATGATTCATCAGATGTATTCATGCGCGCTGTACGCAATGTACCACGACTCGACGTAGTTCGTGCACAAGATGTGAACGTCACTGATTTGCTTAATCATCAATACATGATTACGACAGAAGAATCTGTACATATATTAGAAAAACGTTTAGCAAAATAATATGGGTTTACTTGGTAAATGGACAAAAAAGAAAGAACAGGAACAGCTTGAAGCGGTTGGACAAAATACTACCTCTGTTGAGCGTACCCAAAAAGATACAAAAGAACGTGTTAAGAAGACAGAGAAGCAGGCTAGTTCTACTACCAAGAAAGTGGCACAAAAGACAGGTAAGTCTTATCGTGTATTATTGCATCCAATAGTGAGTGAGAAAGTAGCTCTTATGGAGATGAGAGGGGTATATGCATTTGCTGTTGCGCTTGAAGCTACAAAAGAGGATATCAAACATGCAGTATTCCAAACATATGGTGTGAAACCAACACAAGTTCGTACTTCACATGTAGAAGGAAAACGTGTACGATTTGGTTATGCAAAAGGTAAACGTCGCGATTGGAAAAAAGCTATGGTATATTTACCAAAGGGTATGACGATTCATGTCCACGAAGGAGTCTAAATTGAGTATTTTATTTAATGTATGCCAGTAAGAAAGTATAAACCAACAAGTCCAGGCAGACGCAACTCAAGCGTACAGGATTTTTCTTTGGTTACCAAAACAACTCCAGAAAAATCTCTTATTGAACCTTTGAAAAGCAGAGCAGGTAGAAATAATACTGGTAAGATTACGGTGCGTCATCGTGGCGGTGGTGTAAAGCGTATGTACCGTAAAGTTGATTTTAAAAGAAATAGATTTGATATTCCAGCTCATGTCATTGCGATTGAATATGATCCAAACAGAGGACCACATATCGCACTTATTGAATATGAAGATGGACAAAAAAGTTATATACTGGCAGCTAGCGGTATGCGTGTTGGAGATGTCGTTATCTCCTCACAAGGCAAGATAGAAGCAAAGCATGGCAATCGTATGCCACTTGAACATATTCCAGCTGGCATGTTTGTCTATAATGTTGAATTAGAGCCAAACAAAGGTGGCCAAATTGTACGCGGAGCAGGCAATGGTGCACAGCTTATGGTAATAGAAGGAAAATATGCTCAATTGAAGCTCCCTTCTTCAGAAGTGAGATTGGTCAAAAAAGAATGCATGGCTACGGTAGGTCAAGTTGGTAATGCCGATTACAAGTTGATTCGTTGGGGTAAGGCAGGACGTATGCGTTATAGAGGTATCAAACCAACTGTGCTCGGTAAAAATATGAACCCTATCGATCACCCTCATGGTGGTGGTGAAGGACACAGTCCTATCGGTCTCAAAAAAGGACCTCGCACCAAATGGGGTAAACCAGCACGTGGTGTGAAAACACGAAAACAAAAGGCAAGTGATAAATTTATCGTAAGTCGTAGAAAGAGTAAGAAGAAAACATAGAATATAGTAACGAATTCTAGTATAATCAGATATAAATAAACAAAATCAATGCTATTATGTCACGAAGTTTGAAAAAAGGACCTTATGTTGACCCAAATGTCACCAAGAAGGTACAAAAAGCAAAAGCATCTGGTGATAAGAAACCAATAAAGACATGGTCACGTGCGAGTACTATTACTCCAGAAATGGTTGGTCTTACGTTTGCAGTACACAATGGCAAAGATTTTATTGATGTATTTGTAGAAGAAAATATGGTTGGTCATAAACTTGGTGAATTTTCTCCAACACGTAAATTTAAAGGTCATGGTGGAAAGATGGCCAAAGAACAGTCAAAAGCAACACCATCAAAATAATGTTATATGAAAGTTCAGGCAAAAGCACAACTTAATCATTTACGCATGAGTCCTCAAAAAGTGAGGTTGGTAGCTGGTCTTATTCGTGGTCTCAAAGTTGATGAGGCACGAGCACAGTTGATGTTTAATCACAAACGAGCAGCACAGCCTATTTTGAAATTGCTTGATTCAGCAATTGCGAATGCTGAACATAATCATGATATTGATACCAAGACGCTCGTTATCGAAACTATTTATGTTAATGAAGGTCCTGTATTGCGTCGTTGGATGCCACGCGCTATGGGTCGTGCGACACCTATGCGCAAACGAAGTTCACATACGACACTGGTATTGAGTGGCGAACTAGACGAAAAAAAAGCGAAGAAAGTGAAACAAGAGACTGAAAAAACACAGAAACAAGAAACAAAAGATGAAAGTGTAGCAGTTGAATCAAAAAGTAAAACCAAAAAAGTAAGTACAAAAAAGACTAAGTAAAGATTTATCATTATTCATTCGAAATTGAAATTCGGAATTAAAAAATATGGGTCATAAGGTACATCCACAAATTCACAGAACAGGAGTATTATTTCCTTGGAGTTCACGTTGGGTAAGTAAACAACGTTATTCAGAGTACCTGGAACAAGATATCAAAATCAGAGAGTATCTTTTTATCAAACTGAAAGAAGCTCACATAGATTCTATATTTATTGAACGTGGTCCTAAAAATGTATCTATTACCATATTTGCTGCCAAGCCAGGTATTATTATTGGTCGTGGCGGTCAAGGACTTGATGATTTGAGAAAAGATCTTGAACGTAAATTTCTCAAGATGTCATCGAAAGTAAAATTGCACATACAAGAGATAACCAATCCTTCTTTATCATCTGAAGTAGTTGCACAGACAATTATAAAAGATATTGAAGGCCGTATTCCTTTTAGACGTATTATGAAGCAGACGATTGAGCGCGTGATGAAAGCAGGAGCTAAAGGTATAAAAATTACTTTGGCCGGCCGTCTCAATGGTGTAGAGATCGCTCGCAGAGAGACTTTGGCCAAAGGTAAAATTCCTTTGATTACATTGCGTAGTAATGTAGATTATACACAACGTATTGCACAGACTATTTATGGTGTGATTGGTGTCAAAGTCTGGATTTACAAAGGTGAATCATTTGAACGTATTGATAAACTTGCTGAAAAAAGTGAACAAATTAAAAGAAAACCACAGAATCAGAACTAAATATGCTTATTCCAAAGAAAGTACAACATAGAAAGTGGCATAAGCCACGACGTAGAAACAAGGGAGTCGCAACTAGGACAAATGCTGTTTCTTTTGGTAGCTTTGGACTCAAAGTGATGACACATGGTTGGATTTCCTCACGTCAAATTGAATCAGCTCGTCGTGTGTTGACTCGCTATGTACGTCGTGGTGGTAAGATTTGGATTCGTGTTTTTCCTGATAGACCTGTTACCAAAAAAGGCAATGAAGTTCCTATGGGCGGAGGCAAAGGTTCTCCTGATCATTATGTAGCAACAGTTAAACCTGGTTTAGTTATTTTTGAGATGGATGGTATTACTGAAGAACAAGCTCGCGAGGCACTTGAGAGTGCTCGTCATAAATTGCCCGTAAAAGCAGTATTTGTGAAAAAACAATAATTATATGGAGTATAAAGAATTGAAAAATAAAGGTAAAAAAGAATTGCATGAGCTTTTGGCAGAGAAACGAGATGAATTGAGAGAACTTAGGTTCAAAGCACATGAAAAGCAACTCAAAAATGTTCGTAGTATTAGAGTTGTAAAGAAAGATATTGCATATATATTGACTGCAATTAATGCACAACATGTATCTGTGGCACAAGAGAATGCCAAAGACTCATCAGTATAATAATTATCGTATGACAGAAGAAAAAAAATCTCAACACAGACGATTTGAAGGTGAAGTGACAAGCACGAAAGAAAACAAGACTATACATGTATTGGTTAGAACACGTAAAATGCACCCTATCTACAAAAAGCAATATTGGATGAGTAAGAAATACGCAATTCATGATGAGAAAGGGCGAGCACATGTTGGGGACGTAGTACTTTTTGAAGAATGTCGTCCTATAAGTAAGACCAAGTCTTGGACACTTATTGAGGTGACCAAAAAAGCAGTTTAGTTATTTAGTTATAATCTCTGGTAAACGATATTGTATGATCCAGCATAGAAGCATGCTACAAGTAGCAGATAATAGCGGAGCAAAAAAGCTCATGTGTATTAGAGTACTTGGCGGATACAAAAAAAGATATGCGCGTATAGGTGATATAATTACCTGTAGTGTCAAAGTCGCTATGCCTCGTACACAAGTAAAGAAAGGTGAAGTGGTACATGCAGTCATTGTGCGCCAGCGTAAAGAGCATCGCCGAAAGGATGGCACTTATATTCGTTTTGATGAAAATGCAGCAGTTATTATTGATATGAAATCAAAAGAGCCAAAAGGTACGCGTATTTTTGGGCCAGTTGCACGTGAACTTCGTGTAAAAGGCTACCAAAAGATTATTTCACTTGCACCTGAGGTATTATAAACCATTATATGAAGATTAAAGCAGGAGACAAAGTAAAAGTACTCACCGGGAAAGACCGTAATAAGACAGGCAAAGTTATTCAAGTACTTACCAATAAAAGCACAGGTCAAAAGTATGCTGTTGTTGAGGGTGTCAATGTACTCAAGAAACATTTACGTTCTGGCAAAAAAAGTGAAAAAGGGCAAATTATTGAGCTTTCTGCTCCTGTCCACATAAGTAATGTGATGGTCATTGATAGTAAGTCAAGTAAGCCAACACGTGTTGGATATAAAAAAGAAGGAAGCGATAAAAAACGTGTTGCCAAAGTGAGTGGTGAATTCATTGATTAATATATAAAGGAAATTAGAGACTATGAAATCTCAGTTGTATACAATATATAAACAAACCGTAGTTCCTGCGCTCAAACAAGAACGTGGCTATAAAAATGTAATGCAAGTACCAAAAATTGATAAAGTGGTACTCAATGTTGGATATGGCCGTCAGAGCAAGGACAAAAATTATATTGATCGCGTTGACCATACACTGAATTTGATTACTGGTCAGAGACCTATCCGTAACAAAGCAAAGAAATCCATTTCCAACTTCAAAATTAGAGAAGGTATGGAAATTGGTTCTTCTGTCACATTGAGAGGTCCACAAATGTATAATTTTCTATATAAATTAATCAATTTAACTTTTCCTCGCGTTCGTGACTTTCGAGGTATCAGTCCAAAAAGTTTCGATGGGCAAGGTAATTATTCGATAGGATTCAAAGAACAGCTTGCATTTCCTGAAATTGGTGGCGAAGCAGCAGATATTATTCATGGATTGCAGATCGTGGTATCAACTACTGCACGGACAAACGAAGAAGGTCGTGCATTACTTGAAAAAATGGGTTTTCCATTTAACAAGAAATAATTGACAGGCAGAATATATATGGCTACACAAGCACAAAAGGCAAAGACATTTAAACATAAACCAAAGTATAGTACTCGTATAGTACTTCGTTGTTGGAAGTGCGGGCGAAAACATGGGTATATGAGAAAATTTGGTTTATGTCGTATATGTTTTAGAGAGTTGGCAAGTAAAGGTCTTATACCTGGTGTTAAAAAATCAAGTTGGTAATTATTTTATATTATATATTTAGTACATAATAATCATTATGATGACTGATCCTATTGCAGACATGCTTACACGAATTAGAAACGCTCAGAGGGCACAGAAGCGATTTGTTGAGATTCCTTTTTCAAAGGTGAAATTTGCGATAGCAAAAATTTTGTCTGAGCAAGAATATCTTGGCTCAGTAGAGAAGTCTGAAGGTATGCCTGCGTTGATAAAAGCTGAATTACGATATAATGGAAAAACTCCGGTCATATCAACTTTGAATCGTGAAAGTACGCCAGGTCACAGAAAATATCGTAAAACTCAAGAATTACCCCAAGTGCTCAATGGGTACGGTATTGCTATTGTTTCCACTTCCCAAGGTATTATGACTGCTTTGGAAGCAAAACAAAAAGGAATTGGTGGAGAGTTGTTGTGTACTGTTTATTAATATTTAGAAATCTTTTAGCTTAGACTTATGTCACGTATAGGAAAAAAGACAATTGAGATACCACAAGGTGTGACTGCTGAAATAAAAGACAGCGTGTTGACTGTAAAAGGACCAAAAGGAACACTTACACGTGTTATACATCCACATGTTACTATGCAGATTGTTGATAATGCAATTACGACTGATGTTGGTGACAAAGAAGAGAAAAAAGAACGTGCATTGTGGGGTACATTTGCTGCTCACGCAAGAAACATGGTAATAGGAGTTACACAAGGTTACAAAAAACAGCTTGAAATCAATGGTGTTGGTTACAAAGTGGCTATGCAGGGTAAGGATCTCAAATTTGAAGTTGGTTTTTCACATCCTGTTATTTTCAAAGTTCCTGCAGAAGTCGTAGCATCAGTAGACAAAAATGTTATTACTCTTGAAAGTTTTGATAAAGAATTTCTTGGCAGTACTGCTGCAGAGATTCGCTCTATAAAGAAACCAGAACCATACAAAGGTAAGGGTATCAAATATATTGAAGAAGTGTTGAGACACAAGGCTGGTAAGACTGCTACAAAGGGTGCATAATTTTAATGTTGAAAGATTTTTATTATGAAAATAACTACTAAACAACAACAGAGATACCGTAGACATATACGTTTTCGTTCTCGTGTACAAGGTACGTCCGAACGCCCTCGCATGAGTGTGTATCGCAGTTTGACTGGTATGTATGTACAATTGGTAGATGACACCAATAGCAAGACATTGGCAAGTATCCATAGCAAAACAATAAAAACAAATGTTGATGCAGGTGAGCGAAAGGGGAAAACGGCTGTTTCTTATATATTAGGTAAACAAATTGGTGAAAAAGCAAAAGAACTTGGTATTATATCTATCGTGTTTGATAGAGGTGGATTTACGTATCAAGGTCGTGTACAGGCGCTTGCAGAAGGCGCACGTGATGCTGGACTCAAATTTTAATATTATATATTTACGTTTCCATAAAAAGGTATATGGCTAAACCACAACGAAATAGAAAAGATAGAGGACCAAAAGAAAGACCTGAATTTGACCAGGCTATTCTTGATCTCGCACGTGTGACTCGTGTTACCAAAGGTGGAAAACATCTTAGTTTTCGTGCTCTCGTGCTCATTGGAGATAGAAAAGGCCGTGTAGGTTATGGAGTTGAAAAGGGCGCTGATGTACAGATTGCCGTAGACAAGGCAGTCAACCAAGCAAAAAAGAATATTATTGTTGTTCCATTTGATAAAAATACTATACCTCATCGTGTTGAGGCAAAGTATAAATCTGGCAAAGTCATGGTAAAGCCAGCCCCAAAAGGTTCTGGTATCATTGCTGGTAGTGCTATCCGCTCAGTACTTGAACTTGCTGGTGTGCCAAATGCGAGCGCAAAAATGTTGGGTAAAACAAATAATAAAATTATAAATGTAAAGACAACATTCAAGGCGCTTGAATCTTTTAAGCCAAAAGCTGTTGAGGATGCAAAGAGACGTAGAGATGCAGTGAAGCAAAATGTTTCAAAGAAAATAGAAACAGTTGAGGTTGCCCCAGAAAAAAAGGCAGACGATACGGTGAAAAAAACTAAAAAATCTGCTCCTAAAAAAGTAGAGCAAAAAGAACAAAAGAACTAATCAAAGAATTTACTTGTATGGCTTTATCTCCATCTACAATTTCATCTCGACGGATCAAAAAGAATACCAAACGCGTAGGCCGTGGCAATGGAAGTGGCAAAGGTACATATTCTGCTCGTGGTCTCAAGGGGCAACGCGCTCGATCTGGTGGTAAACGTGGCTTGCTCAAGCGTGCGTTCAAAGCACAACTTCAAAAAGTACCAAAATCCCGTGGATTTCGTAGTATAGCTATCCGGCCAGAGACTATTACACTTGCAGTTCTTGAAAGAAAGGCTGAACAGGGAATCGAAATCACACCATTTTATCTGAAACAGATAGGTCTCATAAAAAAAGCACAAAATGGTGTAAAAATAGTTGCAAGCGGTGAACTCAAGAAAAAACTCAATTTCAAAGGATGTCTTGCAACCAAAAAAGCCCTTGAAATAATTGAGAAAGCAGGTGGAAAGCTGGTATACTAAGTACCAGTTTTTGTCCTTATTATAACAGTAACAATGTATGTGGGAAAAAATTCAGCGAACGTGGAAAATCAAAGATTTACGTAATAGAATTTTATTTGTTCTTGCGATGCTTGTTATTTTTCGTCTTGTTGCTCATATACCAGTGCCAGGTGTTGACACTGAAAATTTGAAACGATTCCTCGAGGGTAATCAGGTGCTGGGTCTTCTCAATATTTTTTCTGGTGGCACCATGGAAAATTTTTCTCTTATCATGCTTGGTGTTGCACCATATATTACCGCATCTATCATATTTCAGTTGTTGGCTATGATTGTTCCTAGCCTTGAAGAGCTCACCAAAGAGGGAGAGAGCGGACAGCAAAAGATCAACATGTATACTCGTCTTGCCACAGTGCCACTCGCATTACTTCAGGCATTTGGTATGATCAAACTTCTCGGACAATCACAATTCAGTATTGTAGGTGATCTCACCACCTATACGTATGTGTCTATTATGATTACCATTACTGCAGGTACCGTGTTTCTCATGTGGATTGGTGAGCTTGTTTCAGAAAAGAATATTGGTAATGGTATATCTCTTTTGATTTTTGCAGGTATTGTTTCTTCATTACCAACCGTAGTACAAAACGCAATTGTCAACTATAACCCATCACAGGCATATCTATATCTTATGTTTGTCGGACTTGCGATTGTTACTATCGTTGGCGTAGTCATCATTAATGAAGGACAACGAAATATTCCTGTAAGTTATGCAAAACAAGTAAGAGGCAATCGTACATTTGGGGGGAATAGTAGTCATTTGCCGTTACGTGTGAATATGGCTGGTGTTATCCCTATCATTTTTGCAATTTCTGTTGTATTATTTCCTTCGATGATTGCCCAGTTTTTTGTGAATGGCACTGGTTTTATGGCAAGCGCGAGCCGTCATGTCGTGGCATTATTTAATAACCAATTATTTTACGGTATATTGTATTTCTTGCTTGTATTTGGTTTTACGTATTTTTACACCGCAGTTATTTTCCATCCGCAAAAAATGGCAGAGAACTTACAGCGTCAGGGTGCTTTTATCCCCGGTATTCGTCCAGGCAAAGAAACTGAAAAATATTTGCAAAGTACTATGAGTAGATTGTTGTTTTCAGGGGCTCTATTTCTCGGATTGATTGCCATCTTACCTCTTATAGTACGTGCATTTACTGGTTCTCAGTCTCTTGTGATTGGTGGCACGAGTTTGCTTATCGTCGTGAGTGTGGCAATTGAAATGGCCAAACAGATTGAAAGCCAAATCAAGATGCATGAGTACGACCGAGTTTAGGTTTTAGGTAATTAGGGGAAAATAGGAAATTTTACGAGACCTGCTTTACGAGCGGGTTTTTTATTGAGGTTAGAATTTTTATCACCTAACACCTATAACCTAAATACCTAAGGTAGGATGGTTGTCAAGAGACAACTCGTATGTTATATTATCTGTGCTTAAATAAGCTTATAATATATGGCCACAGGATTTTTTAGCTATTTGTTTGGCTTTGGGACAGGGAGTACATCTCTTTCTTCCAACGAACACGCAGTTTCAAGAGAAGATATTGAGAGGCTTGTTTCCACGTCTCGGATTGGAAGTTTGGACAATGTACACCAGGCAGAAGTCATTCGCGAAGCAATCATACAGCGAAGAGGGGGGGGTGGTAAGATTTCTATAAAACAAATAGATGAAATATTGCGAAAGTTAGAAAATAGCAAAGAAAGTCATGCAAGGATTAGTGAATTTGATAGAAAAGGAGTGCTTAAGCAGTTTGAAGAGTTTTTTGCAAAATACAACTAAATAATTTCGAAATTACATTTAATGTATGAAGAAAATTATAATCCTCATGGGTGTTCCTGGTAGTGGAAAAGGAACTCAAGCTCGAAAATTAGCCACACGTTATGGTTATGCGCATATATCTACTGGAGATTTATTGCGTGCTTTGGACGCAGATCCACATGCAGACCCAGCTGATAAACAAATGCTTGCTGATACGATGAAGACAGGTAAACTTGTGCCCAATGAATTGACCTACAAATTGGCTTTTAAAGAAATAGAAAAAAATTTACAGGCAGGCAAAGGCGTTATTTTGGATGGCGCTATTCGCAGTGTAGAACAGGCTCAAGAATATCAGAAATTTTTTGAAAAAAATAATGTTTTGGGTGAAGTTCTCGTAGTTGAAATAAAATTGTCTGATGAGACCAGCTGGAACCGATTAACCAAAAGAAAAGTGTGTCCTTCATGTGGATTTATTTTGCCTTTTTCACCAGAAAATGAATTGAAAAAACAATGCCCTGAGTGTAATGGAGAATTAATCGTACGCAAAGATGATAACCCAGACACTATTAAGCAGCGTATTGCTGATCAAGGAAATATTGCTATTGGCTCTATTTTGGATTACTACAGGGACAGGGATGTGTTGTTTTCAGTCGATGGTGAACGCAGTATTGATGAAGTGGATGAACACATGTCGAAATTACTAGAGGAATAATATTCCTCTTTTTCTTTTCGTATAGTATACTTATTCAATTGATGTATACATGTTATGAAACAAGCCCTTAAACATTTTTTCATACCTCACGAAGGGAATAATTATCATCCGCATATTTTGCATACCAAGCGGGCAATTATGTATAGTGGTATTTTTTTGGCTACCAAATTTATTGTTATTAGTTTTGCTGTTTTGTTGCCATTGCAAGTATTTGTTATGCCAGACGTCTTGCAGGTACAGCAAGAACAAATTATTGCTCTGACCAATGATATGCGTGCACGCAAAGGATTGCCTCTGCTTCATGATCAGACAAAATTATATGTATCGTCTCAGATGAAAGCAGATGATATGGCAGCAAAGCAATATTTTGAACACGTGGGTCCTGATGGGAAAGGACTCAAGGATTATATGTATGCAGCTCAGTACGATTATCGTTACGCAGGAGAGAATCTTGCAATGGGATTTAGCAACGCACAGGAGCTCGTGTATGCGTGGGCCAATAGCCCTACTCACTATGCCAATCTTATAGATACTGATTATAATGAGTTCGGTGTAGGGCTTGAGGTGGGTGAATACAATGGTGTACCGACGATATATGTGGCCCAGCATTTTGGCTCTCCTAGCATCACTACAAGCACACAAGAGGCAAATGAAAGCCCAGTGACTTCTACCTTCGTAGGTGAAGTAGCATCTAGCAAATTAGATACATCAGAAATTTATGTCGAGGCATCTGACGTTATCCACGAAAAAAATATTGCTCAATCCAATATACATGTAAATTCACCATCCATTGTATATAATAAAGATGTTTCTCGTGTATTTTGGCGTGAAGAAGACGGAAGGACAGTGCTTACTGCCAAAGCATATATCGTGGGGGATGTAGTATCTGCTATAGTTCGTGTGAATCAATATAGCATTGAGTTATTTCCCTCAGAGCAGCCGTTTGTATATCACGGAGAAATCACAGTATTTGATTCGAGCGATAATTTGTTCAAGGTGATAACAACGCCTACTATCGCTATCAATGGTGTGAAGGACGTTTTTACGCAAGATACAATTTTGTGGAATACTGTCAAAGTCGTAGCACCCACACCTATGGAAAAATACACCCAGGCAAAAACATTGCTTGGTGGATTTACTCGTATCTTTGATATATCAAGGGGAATTTATCTGGGTTTTATCATCTTTTTTAGCATCGCCCTTGCTTTAAAAATTTTTATCGAATTTAGGAAACAACACCCTCATGTCATATTGCAGACCATACTACTTATTGGACTTCTTGTTATATTATTTGAAGTATAGCTTCTATAAAAACAAAACCCAGCTTACCTGTGAGACGTCCTAGAATGTCTCACGATAAGCCGGGCTTTGAAATTACCCTGCGTTTGTAAAGAACAGCAGAGTGAAAGGACAAATACCAATTCTCGAGAAATGAACGTGCCAACTACCCATAGTGGCTCGTTCTTTTTTGGTAGGCAAGTAGTATAGCAGATCGTGTATAGTTTGTGGAGGGTAGTACAATGTTGATAACTTGCCTTTTTAGTGTCTTATTGATAAGATATTTCTATATGTCATATATAAAAACATCCGAAGAAATAAAACTTCTTATAGAAGGAGGCAAAATTCTGGGTGAGATTTTGGAAGAAATTTCACACATGGCAGTGCCCGGAGCTACTGCTTTTGATATTGATGCGCGCGCTGAAAAGCTTATCAAAAAAGCAGGTGGGAGGCCTGCATTCAAAGGTTATCGCGGACGTAAATATGATCCACCATTTCCTTCTACTATCTGTGCGTCGCTCAATGAGGAACTTGTACATGGCATTGCAACCAAAGAAAAGATTTTGAAAGACGGAGATATTTTTAGTATTGATATCGGGATGGAATATCCCGTTAGAAGTTCCAAGATACAAGAAACAATTTCCAAAAAAATTTCAAATTACAAATCTTCACGAGGGTATTTTACGGACACGGCTATTACCGTGATTGTTGGTGAAGTTCCAGAGAAAACAAAACAACTGTTGAATGTGACTAAAAAAGCATTGGAAATCGGAATTAAACAATGCACGGTCGGGAATACAGTTGCAGATATTGGCCGTGCAATCCAAGATTATGTAGAGCCACAAGGCTATGGTATTGTGCGTGATTTGGTAGGGCATGGAGTTGGTCATGCAGTGCACGAGGATCCACGCGTCCCCAATTTTTATGAAAAAGATGGTGAACAGTGGGAATTACGTCCTGGTGTAGTGATTGCTATAGAACCTATGATATCAATAGGAGATTATATGGTCGAGACAGCTGATGATGGATGGAGTATATCTATGAAAGACAAAAGTTTGTGCGCTCATTTTGAACACACTATTGTTATTACCGAAGATGGACCGTTGGTAATTACAAGGAGACCATGTGAAATTTTTTAATAACCAAAATATAAATAAAATCCTAAACTCGAAATCCTAAACAAACTCAAATTACGTAATCTCAAATGTTTAAAACATTATTAATTTGAATATTTGAATTTGTTTAGAGTTTAGAATTTAGTACTTAAATTTTTTATGAATGTTCTTGCCATAGATTATGGTAGAAAGAAGATTGGTCTTGCTTGGCTCCAAGAAGGTCTTGATGTTGTTTTACCTTTTGGTCAGATTCAAACCAAGCGATTCAAATATGAGCTTGCTAAAATTATTCAAGAAGAGAACATAGGTAAGGCAGTAGTGGGGCTTCCCCTCGGCATTAATGGGGAAGAAAATGAAAATACACAGCGTGTGCACGATTTCGTAGAAGTATTGAAGCAAAAAATAAATATACCCATTGAATTTATGGATGAACGTTTCACAACAGCTCAGGCAAAGCGTATGGATGGGGGAGTTAGTCTTGATGAGAAGGCAGCTATGCTTATTTTACAAGCGTATTTGGATAAAAGTAAACAATAAAATAGTAAATAGAATCTGTTTGCTATCTATTGTTTATTAAATTATGCAGGCAATTATCCTTTCCCGTCGAGATTTCCGCGAGTATGATCAGATAATATCAGTGTATACGAAGGAACAGGGTAAACTCGAACTTCTCGCGCGTGGTATAAAAAAAATTACTAGCAAAAATTCGGCTCATATTGAGCCGTTTTCTGTCGTGGATATTGATATAGCAGAGGGGCATGAGATAAACCATCTTACCAAAGTACAACCAGTTGAATATTTTAAAAACATTAGACAAGATTTGCAAAAAAGTTTAGCAGCACAATATGTCGTCTCCATCACTGATAAATTCGTGCAAGTGGGGGAGCGGGATGAACGGATTTTTGAGGGGCTCAAGACATGGCTTGAATTTTTAAATATCCCAATATCCCAATATCCCAATATCTTAATAATTGATTGTTATATTGTTGAATTGTTATATTGTCTGGGCTTTGCCATGAGTGAGGATCCAAAAATGAAGCGATGGAAGCAGAAGCTTGAGATTATGGAACGTGGGGATTGGCAAGTCGTTGCCCAACTTGAATATGATGAACAGTTACACAAAAAAATATATGAGTTTTTGTTATATCATACAGAACGAAAAGTGCCAGATTGGGCCAAAACTTGCATGATTGAGCCAAATTTGGTAGTATCAATGAACGATAAGTAATAATTTAGTGTATGCTCTCTCTTTGGTTTTATAGTTTATTTTTTCGTGAAATCACAATTGGTACATGGCAGAAAATGCCAGAAAATTTAGCTAATTTGAGCGAAAAAATAATAAAAAATGAATCGGTTCAAGGTAAAGTTTTTCGTCCTACTCCGCAAAAGAGTTGGTTTATAACTATCCTAACTACTGTAATTTTTGTTGGGTTTTTTGTCTGGCTATTTGTGCTAGGTGGTGGAATTGGTTTTTTTTATTATATTTGGTCAAAAATGCAATGGTTCTTGGTATTAATATTATTTTTTGCAATTTATTTTTTTTATTACTCTTTACTTAGTAATTGGTTTTTCCCTAGTTGGTTGAAGAAGAAACATAATCATTATTTTATATATATCGGTCCAGAGGGAATTTTGAGAAAAGATTATTTTCGTGCTTGTTTTATACCATGGTCAATAGTCAGTGGAGCTACGGTGAGACATGGTTATTGGGGAGAGGATGGTTCTAGCCTGTCACTAGACTTATTTATTAAAGATCATAAAGTCTGGAATCCAATGTTGGTAAATGCTTATGCATATGGTTCATTTTGGTATGGACTGGTCACGTATGATATAGGAGATATGCGTTTGATTGCAAATACTATACATAATTATGCTAAACAAATTGGTTATCAAATAAATTAAATACTATGCATATATTAATCAAAAATATTTCACACTATGTTGGCCAAGAAATAACTTTGAAAGGTTGGCTCTATAACAAACGTTCTTCTGGCAAGATCGCATTTTTGGAAGTGCGCGATGGGACTGGTTTTATTCAGACTGTCGCGGTCAAAGATAACGTAAGCGAACAAATCTGGCAGGATATTGAAAAGACAACACAAGAATCTTCGCTCGAAGTTACGGGCATTGTTTCCAAACATCCCAAAAAAGAAAACGTATACGAGTTACAAATTACTAGTTACGAGTTACTACAGCAAGCAGTTGATTACCCAATAGCACTCAAAGATCACGGTCCTGAATTTCTTATGGATAATAGACATTTATGGCTTAGATCAAAACGACAATGGGCTATTTTGCGCATTCGTGACATGGTAGAGATGGCTATCAATGAATATCTACATACAGAGAATTTTATTCGAACCGATTCTCCTATTTTTACACCAAACGCGTGTGAAGGTACTACTACATTATTTCCAGTTCCTTATTTTGATTTAGGCGAAGCATATCTTTCCCAATCAGGGCAATTATATATTGAAGCAGCTATTGCCTCAGTCGGTCGATGCTATGATTTTGGGCCAGTGTTTCGCGCGGAGAAATCAATGACCAAACGACATCTGACTGAATTTTGGATGATGGATGCCGAGGGTGCATTTGTTGGGCATGACGAGAACTTGCGCATCCAAGAAGGATTGGTGAAGGCAATTATAAAGAAGTGTCTTGAGAATTGTACGCAAGAATTTGAAATTCTTGAACGCAATCCAGAACCATTAAAAAAAGTTTTGGAAAAATCATTTACCCGTTATACCTATGAAGATGCTATCAAGAAGTTGCATGAGCTTGGCAGTGACATCCAGTATGGCGAAGATCTGGGGAATGATGATGAAGGACTTCTGACCAAAGATAGTGATGTGCCAGTGTTTATCGAAAAATGGCCAAAGAGTATCAAACCATTTTATATGAAAATCGATGCGACAAATCCAGACCGAGTTTTGAATGATGATCTCATAGCAATAGAAAATGGTGGAGAGATAATTGGTGGTTCACAACGTGAAGATAATTTTGATTTACTATTGGAACGTATACGCGAAGAAAAACTTCCAGAAAAAGATTATGAGTGGTATACAGATTTACGTAAATATGGGAGTGTTCCCCATTCGGGATTTGGTATTGGTGTCGAGCGCATGGTGCGATGGATTTCCCAGGCAGAGCATATTCGCGAGTGTATCCCATTCCCTAGGTTAGTGAATAGATTGAAGCCGTAGTTTATAAGCAGAGTAAGCAAAAATGTAGGCTTAATCTGCCTAATTTGCTTATTCTGCTTATAGCTTTGTTATGTCCAAAAATAGAAACAAAAAATCGTCATATCATGGTTTACCAGAAGCTTTCTTAGAGAGGCTGTCATCTATTGTCGGTCTTTCTTATGTTGAACAAATCAAAAAAGCATTTGTTGAGCGTCCAACGACGTTTCGGGTAAACACACTCAAAGCACTGAAGCACGAGATCACTGAAGTACTCATACAAAATGGTTTTAAAATAAGACAAGTCCTATGGTATAAAGACGCTTTTATTTTGTTAAACAAAACAAAAAGAGAATTGACCGATTTAGATATATATAATGAAGGAAAGATATATATACAGAGTTTGGCCAGTATGATTCCTCCGCTCGTGTTGGATCCACAACCAGGGGAAAAGATATTGGATCTGACTGCAGCCCCAGGAAGCAAGACTTCGCAAATTGCAGCTCTGATGAAAAAAGAGGGAGAACTCGTAGCAAACGATAAAAATAAAATACGGTTTTTTAAGTTGAAGCATAATTTGGAGGGGTTAGGAATCCTGAATCCCGAGGAACGAGAGGTGAAGGATCTTTCGGAGGAAATGTCTGTTGACAAAACATTGAACATTTTGGAAGAGACAGACAGCGATAAGAAAGATTCCTCGTCACCCTCGAGGATTCCTCGGAATGACAATTTTTGTACTCTCCGCATGGAAGATGGTTATCATCTATGCAAGGAATATCCGGAGTATTTTGACAAGATTCTGCTTGATGCGCCGTGCAGTGCTGAGACGCGTTTTGTGGAGTCAGATATAAAGACCTATGGCTATTGGAAAGAGCAAAAAATAAAAGAAATGGCGTTTACTCAGCGTGGTCTATTATTTGCCGCGTGGAGCGCACTTAAACCTGGTGGAACGCTTGTGTACTCTACGTGTACTTTTGCACCAGAGGAAAATGAATTGCAGATTACGAGATTTTTGGAAAAGATTACTAATGTTGAAATACTCAACATTAATGGTGTAGACATTAAGAAATTATCTATAGTAAAAGAGTGGAAGGGGAGGGTCATCGATAAAGAAGTTCAAAAAAAAGCGCTTCGCATCATGCCGGACAAAGAAATTGAAGGTTTTTTTGTGATTAAAATGAGAAAATTGGTTGTCTAAAAAATAATTATAAATTAAAACACGCTGGAAAACGGCGTGTTTGTTGTTAACCAGGACTTGCACACTATCATCCAGACCGGCCAGAACCCCCAGATGAAATTACTACATATTATCTACACATCGTGTTTACGTAACTGGCAAGATACAAACTAATCAGTGCCGGTGGTTTTGCTTGTGAGTAAGTATTGGGGATAAGGAGAAAATATGATACACTATATATGTAATATGTGATATACTACATTTACATATTCAAAACGGCTAACATTATTTTTCATGAGTCGTTTTATTTCAGGTTATATAGCGCGCATGAGACATTCTGTCTCATTGAGAGCGCCCAAATTTGGGAGCCGATGGACACATCGAGTATTTTTTGTTGCTGTAGTTGTGTTCGGTGTCCTTGCTGTAGGGCAGGTAGTAGGTGCTCTTGATATAGTAGGTGGCCTTATCAGCGCAGTATCATGGATCATGCTTACCGTAGCCCAGATTTGTATTGCACTTACTATATTTTTTCTTAGATTTTTTATTACACTTGCAAGCTACAACAACTATATAGATGTGAGTGTGGTGAAACTTGGTTGGGCCATGGTGCGTGATGTGGCAAATATGTTTTTTGTGGTGGCGCTTCTGATTATCGCGTTTGCTACTATCCTCGGACTTGAACAATATGAATGGAAAAAGGGCTTAGTCAAGCTTGTGATCATGGCTATTTTCATCAATTTTAGTAATCTCATTGCTCAACTTATTATTGATGCCGCGCATGTATTTACCATTACATTTCTCAATGCAATATCAGCAACTGCCGGTGGCAACCTGATCAACATGTTTAAGCTTGACACGATTGTGACCATGGTAAGTGGCAAAGATCTAGGTGTGACTCCAGAATCAGCACAAACTGCCATACTCGGCGCTTCGGTTGTCGCGACATTGTTTGCCATTCTCTCAGCGGTTGCGCTTGGCTCGTATGTGATTGTCATGGCGATCCGTGTCGTGGTATTGTGGGCACTTATTATACTTTCTCCTCTTGCGTATGTGCTGTATGCAGTACCAAAGGGTGAAAAGTACGCTCAGCAGTGGTGGAGCGAATTTACCAAGCATGTTGTTGTCGCGCCGGTTATGGTTTTCTTTTTGTGGCTTGCGTTTGCCACACTTGGCTCAGGACAAATCTTGAATGAGATTGTAGGACCAGGAGTGGTGCCTCTCCAGGTGGGTGAAGAAGTACAGTCAGTGTCCCTATCAAATGTATCTTCATGGGAAAACATGGCAAATTATCTTATCGCGCTTGTATTTCTCATGATTGGTCTCAAGATGACTCAGGAGAGTGGTGCCCAAGGTGCTGGACTTGTTGGTGGCGCAGTAAACTTTGGCAAGAAAGTGGCAACTATTGCAACGGGCTATGCTGCAGGTAGGTGGCTTGTAGGTGGAGCTGCAAAAGTTGCGGGTGGTGTTGCAAAAGGCGCCCTTTGGTATGCACCTGCTATTGGTGGAGAGAAATGGGCTACAAGAGGCAAAATTATTGGCAATGCAGTGAAAGGTTGGTATAGAGGCAAAGGATATGAGACAACTGATGAAGGTGAACATATACGCCAAGAGATAGAAGAAAAGCGTGAATTATTGGATAATGCCAATAGCCCAGAGCGACGGGCTGCGATTGCAAAACAAATAGAACAATTGAAAAAAGAAGAGACATCAATAGGGGAGAAGAAAGCCGATGGTTCAGAAGGTGCATATAAAAGTGAGGCAGAAAAGAAGGCGGCGCTCGAATCAAAGCAAGCAGAAATACAGAGAAACGAAAAAATGCTTGAACAATCTCAAGGTATGACTGAGACCCAGAGAGCAGGTCTCAAGGAAGAAATAGAAGGACTTGAAAAAGAAATGCCTAAGCATATGGGTGGTGGTATGTTTGGTTATTTTGCACGCAAAGATATTCAATTACAAAAACAATTGGCAAAAACAGAAAAACAACAAGATTTTAGAAAACAAATTCTGTGGAAACGTGTAGGCTCTGAAGCAGGTGGCAATGTCATGGGTTTGAGTATTGGTATGGGAGGCAGAGGCCTTGGTTTTGGCAAGACAGGTAAGTACAGAATTTTTGGTGATAAATATAAGCAAGAAGTCAGAGAATGGGCAAAAGATGCAGAAGGTAAAGATATTGTGGGGCAACAAGCTGTGTATTTGGAGGGTTCAAAAAAAGGACAGAAAAAATGGAAACAAAAATATGCAGGCAGTGATGCCCAAGATCGTGTAGAGCGTGGGTGGTTTCAAGCAGAAGAAGAACGTTCAAAATCGAAAGATTCTGAATATGAAACTCTAGGTAAATTGGAAGTGTTGAAAAAATCACGTCTCAAATATGATGTCGAGAGCGGAAAATTTGCTTATGAGACTGCGAAGGGTACTATGGACCAGCGTATCGCAAGTCATACTATAGCAGGAGAAGTGCATCATGCAGCCATAGAGAAGCTCGAAGCAGAGGGGCGTCTCAATCTCATGCTCGGCAAAGTGAGTCTCAAAGCTTTTACAGTCAAAGGTGTCAATGATTTGTTTGAAAAGCAGTCTATGGCAAAAGTGTACAAAGATGCGCTTGCTTCTGTGGAAGATACCAAGCTCAATGATAAACTGTCTGAAAAAATGAAATATGGGACTGGGCTGGACAAGATAGCATCACTCGTAGAGTCAGGTATGTTTGGTACGCCTGAAGAAATAGGAGCCATAGAAAAAGCCCAAAAAGAATTAGATGCTATAAAAAAAGAAAGAGAAGTAGCAAGAAAGGATGTGGTAGAAACAAACACAAGTTTGGCCGCTTTGGTAAAGAAAGAACAAGATGGTGCTGAGGTTAGCGAAGATGACAAAAAAGATTTGGTATCAGCTCGCGCCACACTTGAAGATATAGAAGAAGAGGAAAATAGAGGTGATTTAACTGACGAAAGAAGAAAAGAACTTGATGAACTCAAAGCGTATGCGCAGGAAGAAATTGCAAGTATAGAAGCGCGGCAGGATATGGCAGGATCTTTGACTTCGGAAGAAGCAATAGAAAAAGCTAAATTGGAAAGGGAAAAGACAGAGAAAGAAGAAAAAATGATTGCTTTGCTCAAAAAAGAAACAGAAGTAAAAAATCGTTTGAAAACAGCGCGTGGAGTTTTTGGACAACATGCAGAACGATTGCGTGATGGTGATGAGACAATTCTTGATCAATATCAACAACAGCTTGGTGTACTTGCGTCTGGGGAAGATGCTAAGGCAGCTGCTCTTGAACAAGAAGCAGCAACAGAAAGAGATGCAGAAAAAAAGGCAGATAAACAAAGAGAAGCTCAAGGACATAGAGCCAAAGCAGCAGACTATAGAACTACGCATGGAATTTTTGAGAAGCAGAGATCTACTCTTGGACAAGGTGGTGTTGCTTGGCAGTATGGCCTTGCCAAGGCAAAACAAGCTGAACAAAAAAGATCTCATGATTATGAACACAATTTACTCTTGTCTGATTCAGAGCAGCGCTCTATTTGGGATAAACGTGGTATCAATACGCCAACAAATGCCATGCGTGAAATGATTGAACAAATGGAAAAAGATTTTTCTCAGATGTCGTACGAGACGTTTGTCGAAAGTTCTGGCAAAATGTTTATTGAGATGGCTGAGAAGTCTGCCAAAGGTACGATTACTAATGCTGATAGAGCCGCACTCGCAGGATTTTTCAAGCGTGGGTTCAATGAATCATGGGTTGATGATGTCATCATTGGTGTGATGACCAATGAAGAATCGCGCGCTGCTATTGGTTCACAATTAGGATGGCGTGACGCAGGATTTTCTCCAGACAAAATTCGTGATCTTGAGATGTTTATTGCATCAGGTGGAAACACCAAATTTGCAAAAAATAATGTTGTTATATCTGAGATAGTAGATGAAGCAATGAATGGTGACAAAGAATATAGGATGAGTGTTGCTCAGGTATATGAGGGTCTTAATACAGGTGTTTTCAAAAAAGAGGATGGCACCAGCTTTAGTCCTGAAGCCATACAAAAATTGAAAGCAGCCACACGGAAACGTCTCACTGAAGAGAATCGCGTGTTGACTACATACCAACAAGATTTATTTGACAAATTTTTAGCAACCGAAGCCAAACAGATTGAAGGGTCTGCACAACAGCGAGGTGAGGTTATGAAGCATTATCTCGATACTCTAGAAGAAAGTCAGGGATCAATGGAGTGGTTTGGCAACTTGCGTAATGAGGCTATTCGCAATGGGCATGGTGAAAATGCTGGTTGGGCTTTGTCGCACGACGTAGGCGGTGGCAAATCTATGTATATTGCTTCAGGTGTGCGCATGGCACGTGATCATGTATATTTTGACTTGAACAAGACTGATCAATATATGCGTTCAAAAGCGCACCCACATTCAGACGTGAACTTGGCTATTGGTGGCGAAGGTGAAGATTACGGACAGATTTCAACAGAGATTCGAGATTATGATTACAAAACCATGCGTGGCGATATTGTGGACGCCAATGGTCATCGTGGTACAACTGCGCGTACGATACAGTTCCACATGGGGTTGTCATCTGCAGACAAGACTGCTGATCAAAAAGATTCTAATGGATTTTTTGCTGTTGGTAAAGCAAAGAGTACGCGTGCTGTATGGAGAAAGAATCAGGCGCTCGCATTTAAGCTTGCAAAAGAAAAGAGACTTAAATTATCCAATGGCGTTACGGTAAATGAAGCTGATGAAAATAAACGAGAAGAAGCTCTTGCTGCTATGATGGTCATGAAAAACATCATGGTTCCGCAGATGCGCGCAAACATGAATGACTTCCTCATGACTGCGGCCGTTGCTTCTGGTATGAGCGCATATGATGGAGTCAAGGGTAATATGCGTCTTTCACTGCCTTATTTTGAAAAAGATGGAAGCGTACATTATAAATCTTTCTCGAGAGCCCAAGATTTTATAGGTGCCGTAAGGTCAGGTATGTTTGGAGAACATTTTGGTGGTATACCAAATTTCAAGCCGTCTGATTCAGGCAGACCAGATCAGGATCATACGCCTTCCTAGTTTGACTAATTCGGGATAATGATATTTTTATGTTTTCACTTGATTTCATACTTGCACAATTATATCCCTATAAGAAATTAGAAGATCTCCAAAAAATACTGGATGATGATTTTCGCGACCCTATGTTGTACCCAGAGTATGACACCTGGACATGGAAAGAAGTGAAACAAGAGGATCTATCCGCTTTGGAAGTTCAGATACGCCTTATAAAGACTTTGTTTTCCACACAGTATCTGTATGACGGGACAGTTCAGCTTATCATGGATTCATTTGAGAAATGGAGCAAGAGTGGCACGATTGTATTTGAAGGAGTAACTCCTGATGACCAATTATTTTTGGAACGATATTATTGTTTTTTGGGATGGCTCCATTTTGCCCATATTACGTATGCACGCAAATTATATTTGCTTGAGTCACGCTTTTTGCCGTTGGCTATTGTGTGGGATATTCCCGTATACAGTAACACGCAGGACTACTTTGCTCAGTATATATATGTAGATGGCTTGCGTGAGGACAGTACCGTATTTGCTGATGCTATGGGTCGCAATGAGACACCCTTGGGTTTACCAGAAAAAGGAGCAAAGACGATAGGTGAGTGGATGGTGATATTCGACGAGTTTGAAGGTAGCTCTATACCTACGCGCGTGGATGAGTTTATGAATGACAAGATGGAAATCCAACGCCTCAACGAAGATGAAAAGAAAATTTTGTACAAAATTATTACTTTGTATTGGGGATTGCGCGGAGGTTTCATCTATCGTGAGATAGAAAATGAAGTGCCTGGCTCATATACCGAGAAAGCAAAAAAGGAAAATAAATCAGTTGATGATTATTATCTTGAGGCATTATACGAGGCTACGAGAGAGCAATTCAAACAATGGCTTACGACATGTGGCGAGGCGGCGTATTGGATGTATCTGACCAAAAAAGATCAAAATTTTATAAAAAAGTTGATTTATATTTTGCTCGAAAAAGCAAATTTGGATGATGATGACGAAGCTCAGATGCTCATTGAATTTTTTATGGTTCTTGAAGAATTTGGTTTGACTGGCTTAGAGGATGTTATTTATTTTGATGAATCAAAAGGAGGTTTTGCATGGGATGAAGATAGACTGGTAGGACTTCAACCAATCATCGGTGGAAGCGAGCCTGACACCAAATCAGGAGACAAGAAACCACCAAAAGAATTATTTGCAGGATAGATATATGGCAGATGGCACAACACAACCTACCATACTTATAAAAAAGGCCGACGGTAGTACGGTTCGTGTTTCGCTTGATGAATTTCGTAAACAAAAAAAGGGGAGTGAAACTTTGTCTACATCATCATCAGACGTACAGGATGTAAAAGGTACTTTAGTTACAGATGAATTTCCTCAGATTGAAATAGAAAAAGGAAAAATTATCCCAGATAAACAACCAAAAGACGTACAGGCTCCTAGACCACGCCCTGTCCCTCTCTATACCATTCAAGATTTGAAAGATACACAATCCAAAGATGTAGAAACTAGACAAGAAGTAAAGAATATTGAGGTTGAAGATAATACACTACAAGTGGCATCTCCTCATGAACTATCTACGACAGCACCAGTGTCGCGTATATTTGTGGATGAAGCTCAGGCACAGGCCGAAGAACACTTGCCAATGGATTTTTCTTCCCTTTTGGAAGAAGATATGTCTGAGGTAGATACTCTGAAACAAGAGGGAACTACTCATGAGACTCATGAACAGCTACAGACACAAGTATCTGCGCCAAGAGTTGGTGTAGTGGATACTCTCGAACCACGTCTCAAATCTCTCATCATTTCATTTGAAAAAGGTGTGAGAGATGAACATCAGTTTGTCGAGTATGCCATGCGTAGCATTGAACAAGGAGGCCTAGGGATGACAGAGGACATGGCTTATAGGACACTGAGTGAAGTGAAAAAGAGTACGCCACAGATACAGAAACAACCTATTATTGCCAAAAAAATGGTGAAGCAAGGTGCGCCTTCCATGGATACATCAAACCATGTAGTTCAACCACCCAAATTGACGCGCGTAGATACGGCTCTCCCGCCACGCATGGTACATGTATCACCCCCCTCAGTGAGGCACGATATTGTACCGGGCATGGGAGTGCAAAAAGCTATGGGACCTATTGAAGAAATAAAAGAGTTTACGCTTATTGATCTGCGTCGTCTGTCTCGTGATGCAAACACGGCAGCAGATATGCTCTATGCCAAATTCAATGGATGGAAAGAAGAATCTTTTCTTCTTTATATGGATGTCCGCAGTGCATGGAGACAAAGTCCTCTCTATAGAGAATATATTTCTATTACGACACGAGCATTGGATACGCATATGCATGTGCAGGATGTTATTGAGGCACAATCATCGTCATCTGGTGGATTGACATTTAGAGAATACATGGGCCTTGTGTCTTTCAACAAAAAATTGGGAATATAATATATGCAACAGTTTATCGTACCACAATTTATTGATGTGGAAGACAAAATATTTGGTCCTATTACGACACGGCAATTTTTGATTCTTTTGGTTGCCGGTATTACTATTTTTTTTACCTATCGGTTTGGAGATTTTTCTTTATTTATTGTTATGCTTGCTCTTGGTGGTGGGTCGTCGCTTGTATTTGCATTTGTACGCATCAATGGACAAGCATTTCATTATTTTCTTTTAAATATTATTCAAACTGTCCGGAGACCATCACGAAGAATATGGTCGAAGAGGTATACCAAAAGGGATTTGGATTATCTGCGTAAACAGACGGTAGAAGAACAAGTAGAACAAGAAAAAAAGAAACCAGCAAGGAGAGAACATATTAGAGACTTGGCGTTACTCGTGAATACGGGCGGTTTTTATCGACCAGAAGATGATCTATAATAATCTATGAAAAGCAAAAAAGCACAACAAAAAAATTCTAAACAACCGGCAACACAACTCCATCTTCCTATTGCTGAAATAAAGGACGGTGTGGTGATTCTCAAAGATGGCACCTTGCGCGCGGTAATGTTGGCATCGAGTATCAATTTTGCACTCAAATCTGAAGATGAACAAAATGCTATTATTTCATCATATGTTGGTTTTCTCAATTCAATTGATTTCCCTATACAAATCGTTGTCCAGTCACGTCGATTGCAGATCAAGCCGTATGTAGAACATCTCATCGATATCGAACAAAAGCAAACCAATGAACTTTTACGTGTACAAATAGCAGACTATCGCGCATTTATCGAAGAGCTTGTTGACATCGGCAAAATTATGACCAAGAGATACTATGTTGTGGTACCCTATGATCCTATTTCAAATAAACAGAAAAGTTTTTGGTCAAGATTCAAAGAGGTCATTAAGCCGGCATTTACACTGCGACTCAAAGAAGAACGTTTCCAACAACGTAAAGGTGATCTTGATTTGCGTGTGCGTCATGTGAGTAGCGGTTTGTCGGGGATCGGCCTCGAAGTCGCTCAACTGGATACTCAAGCGCTTATTGAGTTGTATTATGGCACCTACAATCCCGATATATCATTTGCTGAACAACTTGGCGATATACAAAAGCAACAAATAGAATATACCTAGAGTATAGATTGTATATATATCTTGGGAGAGAAGTGCAGAGGTTATGTTGTTATCTTGAGATTTAAAGAAGTTTTAAAAATTTTTAATTTGTCTAATTCATCTAATTTTCTAATAAAATTTCTAATAAAAAAATTCAAAATTAAATTTTGCACGATATTAGATAATTTGAGATTTTATTAGAAATTAGACAATTAGGTGAATTAGAAATTTGTAGACAGTTATACATATTTGTACCGTCAATTTAAAATATAAACATTTGGTACATGTAAATTTTGTTAAGTGTATTTATGCCATTTAAACCCGTTAGTTTTGGAAAATCAAAAGCAATGACACCAGTTCGTACTCCCAAAGATGCGGAGCAAGAGCGGGTTCAAAGCGAGATGGTCACTCTCGAAGAGGAACGCCTCTATCGTGAGGGTACTGTTGCGATACGTGACCTCATTGCCCCATCAGCACTCAATATCGAGGCGAGCTTTTTGCAGCTTGGCACGACATTTTTGCGTACTATTTTTGTCGTGAGTTACCCACGTTACATTTCAGTTGGCTGGAGTGCACCTATACTCAATCTCAATCTGACTATGGATGTGAGTATGTTTTTTTACCCTGTGAATTCTGCCATTATCCTGAAACAATTAAAAAAGAAAGTGGGCGCTTTGCAAGCTCAGCTCTCTGCGGATGCTGAAAAAGGTGCCCCTCGTGATCCATTACGTGAGACAGCGTTACGTGACATTGAACAACTTCGAGATGATCTTACACAGGGCATTGAACATTTTTTTCAATTTGCTTTTTATATAACCCTATATTCAGATTCCAAAGAAGATTTGGAAAAAGTCACCGAAGATATACATAATATTTTTGGTTCCAAGCTTATCCACAGTAAACATGTACTGTACCAAGCTGAGCAAGGATTCAATTCTACGGCCCCTTTGGGCATTGATGAACTCGTGATTTCATTCAACATGAATTCATCTCCTATAGCTGCGTCGTTCCCATTTATTTCTTCTGAACTTACAAGTGATGATGGTATTTTGTATGGTATCAACAAACACAACAACAGTCTCATATTATTTGACCGTTTTTCATTGCAAAATGCCAACATGGTTGTATTTGCCACGTCTGGTGCTGGTAAATCATATGCAGTCAAGCTCGAGATTTTGCGCAGTCTTATGATGGGCGTGGATATCATTGTTATTGACCCTGAAATGGAGTATGTACATCTGTGTGAAGCAGTAGGAGGTACTTATATCAATATTTCACTTGCCTCAGAGAGCAAGGTCAATCCGTTTGATTTGCCACGTCCTGTCGGCCAACAAATATCTACCGAAGATGTTATACGTAGTGCGGTCATTACGCTCAAAGGATTGCTTCGTATCATGTTTGGTGCCATGACTTCGCAGGAAGATTCTATTTTGGATCGTGCATTACTTGAGACATATGCAAAAAAAGATATTACTGCGGCAAGCGACCTTGCCACAGTTGAGCCGCCGATTATGCAAGATCTGCTTGATGTACTCGAGGGCATGGAAGGCGCTGAAAATTTGGTTGTCAAATTGCAAAAATATACTGAAGGTACTTTTTCTGGGTTGTTCAATTCTCCGACCAATGTAAATACGAGTAATCAGCTTGTCATCTTTAGTGTTCGCGATTTGGAAGATGAATTGCGTCCTATGGCTATTTATACATTGGTCAACTATATTTGGAATATCGTTCGTAGCGAACGAAAGAAGCGTCTCCTCATGATAGACGAGGCATGGTGGCTCATGATGCACGAAGATAGTGCCAAATTTATGTATGCGCTCGTGAAACGTTGCCGTAAATATTATCTTGGTGTTACGACGATTACTCAGGACGTCAATGATTTCTTGCGCTCTCCTTATGGTCAAGCAATTGTGAACAACTCCGCGCTCCAACTATTGCTTCGCCAGTCACCATCCGCTGTAGATGTCATTCAAAAGACATTTATGTTGACTGAGGGTGAAAAGTATTTGTTGTTGGATAGCCCTGTGGGTCAGGGAATTTTCTTTGCAGGCAATAAGCACGCTGCTATTCAAGTCATTGCATCATATACCGAAGATCAACTTGTTACTTCCAATCCCCAACAATTGCTCGAGATAGAGCGTGCAAAAAAAGAATTTGAAGAACAGATGATGCAAAATAAATAAATTTACTACTAAATAATATTATATGCTTTCCCTACGTCAGAGAATATTTGCAATTACGGGCGTGATATCTGCTATCCTTATTATTATCGTGTTATTTTTTGTACTTAGGTCACGTGACACAGATGTCTCTACACAGACATCTACTTCGACTGACGTACTTACCATAGAAGACACGGTCCGTCAAAATATCCAAGTGCCCAATAATCAACAAGTAAATCGTGCGCCTGTTGACCCTGAAGAAAATTATGTGAAGCAGCTTGCGCGTATTTTTGTTGAACGATATGGTACGTATTCAAATCAAAATGAAGATATTCATATTGCCGACGTGGATGACATCATTACTTCACGAATGCGTACATGGATACAGTCAAGCACATCCACTGACAGTCGTGTATATGAGGGCGCTACGACTCTCGTATTGAGTAGCCATATAAAACAATATGACACGCAAGCTGGCACCGCGATTGTGGCTATCGAAGTACAACAAGAAGTCATGAGACAGACAGATGCTTTAGGCACTATATCAGAGGATACGATTTTGAGGGAGGCAGATGTGAATTTGATCAAAGTGGATAACACATGGAAAGTAGATGGCTTGTGGTGGCAAGATTAATTTTTAAGTTGGAGGGAGATGAACATAAAAGCAATATACAAACAGGGGATATGTATAACCAAAGATATTTTGTTTCCTGCATATTGTCTTGGGTGTGGTAAAGAGGGTATATTGGTGTGCAAAGATTGTTTGCAGACACTCGATTGTTCGGGTGTTTTTTGTTGTCCCGTGTGCCATGCTTCTTCCCTAAATGGTAAGGTCTGCGAGATATGTATGGCGCAGTCGTATTTGGACCGACATGTAGCAATTACTCAGTACAAAGAAAAAGGCCTTGTAGGAGATATGTTGCATATGTTCAAATATTCATATGTAGAAGATATGGCACAAATACTGCGCGACATGGCAATCAAATTTTCACAGGTATATTCATTTGACGTGGATATTGTAGTTTGTGTCCCCTTGCATCGTAGGAGATTGGCACAACGCGGATTCAACCAAGCAGAAGAGATCGCGCGTATTAGTTCACAAGTTTTTGACATACCTTTTCACAGTATCTTGAGACGGTGTCGTCACACTAGGCAGCAAGCAAAGCTGAATCGTGAAGGTAGATTAGTCAATCTTATTGACGCATTTGAAATTATAAAAAATGATTTTGATTTGAATAATAAGAGGGTTTTGCTCGTAGATGATGTACTGACAACAGGATCAACTATGCAAGAATGTGCAAAGGTTTTGAAAGGGGCTGGCGCAAAAGAAGTGATAGGATTTAGTGTGGCGCGTGGATAAAAAAGAAGATACCAGTGTATCTTCTTTTTTGGCGGAGAGAGTGGGATTCGAACCCACGGTGGACTTTCATCCACAACAGTTTTCAAGACTGCCGCCTTAAACCACTCAGCCATCTCTCCATTTAAATAATTAGAACTAGTATCTATCTCGCTTACGCGAGTCTGGCGGACTGTGTCCGTCGTAGCTCGCTTTGGCGAGCGAAGGCGGAGAGGGCGGGATTCGAACCCGCGAGGGAATTGCTTCCCTAACACATTAGCAGCGTGCCGCTTTCGGCCACTCAGCCACCTCTCCATTGGGATTTGTTACGCTACGTTGGGCAAGTGTGTAGGGCGTAGCATAAAGGAGTCCTGCGGAGAGTGAGGGATTCGAACCCCCGGTCCCCTTGCGGAGACTGCAGTTTAGTAAACTGCTGCTATCGACCACTCAGCCAACTCTCCTTGTATATATGATAAACGGCGTACATATTGTATATTATTTAGCGTAGATAGTCAATCGTATTATTGTGGGTACTTTGCGTGCGTTTGGTTTTTTGCTATACTTCCGATATATGAAACACACAGATGACAATGCATTTGCCATGATTTTGGAACAGACACAGACAGGTAGTTCTCAAGCGCCTGCCAAGCCTATTTCTTTGGATGAAACAAATTATTGGAGTGAGGATCACAATGAAGGCAAACTAGCTGTAGATGTAGCAGAAGATGCTACTGACTTGTTTGTCGTATCTACTATGGCAGGATCTACTCCTGAAAAGATAGAGGTATACGTACACAATGATCTGCTCACGATCCGTGGTGTACGCAGTACGCCTCTTGACCATGAAAAAGAAATAACGTATTTTTATACCGAATGTTTTTGGGGCACATTTTCTCGTACCATTGTGTTACCGACTGACGTAAAAGGCGATTTGGCTCATGCTACATATCACAATGGTATTTTGTTGGTTAAAATTCCCAAACGTCAAGCAGACGCAAAAATTGAAGTTGAAATTATTGATGAATAATTATTATATATTATATGAGTCTCAAAGGATTCTTTTCAGAACATCTAAAGACGATACAGTTTTCATGGCGTCGTGTATGGATTGTCGTAGTTGTCATTGTTGCATTCGTGTTCATGTTTGGCGTGGGCGCGCTGGTATATGGTCGCACCTATGAGGATAGAGTGTTGCCCGGAATATATGTAGGAGATGTTCATGTTGGTGGTATGGACGAAGAGGATCTTACCGAATATTTACAAAACATGCAGACCAAACTTTTGAGCGAAGGAATACATGCGACATTCAAACTTAATGACCAAGAAACTAATTTTATTATACGCCCTGAAGTCGTTGGAGAAGAATCAGTTGTCGAGCTTGTAGATTTTGATGTAGCGCAAGAGACTGAATACATATTATCTTACCGAAAAGATCACAATGCAGTGGCAGATACATTTTCTGCTATATGGACACGTCTGACAAAGCCTCACATACATTTGAGCGGTGTAACTTTGGATAAACAGGCTATACTTGAAGAAATCCAGCTTGTTCTCAAAGGTTATATATCTGAGCCTCGTGATGCATCTGTAGATATTCTTTCTATTGATCCTCTCCAATATGAGGTTACTTCATCAAGTGTGGGTGTTTCATTTGACTATGATCGTGTGGCGGGGCTCATTGTCCAATCTTGGTCAGATCTCGAGACTCCTGAAATTACTATTGCTTCGTTTGAGAAATCGCCAGATGTTGTTGAATCAGATGTTGAACCCATACTGGGTCGTTTACCAAAAGTCTTTGAGCATGGACGTCTGGATATCAAATATACTGACCCTCATACGAAACAAGAATATACTTGGTATGTTTCTTTGGAAGAGATGGCAGAGTGGCTTGAGATTCAAAAACAAGAAGGTAGTGGATTTGTATTTGGTCTCAATGTCGCTTCAACCACAGAATTTTTGCAAGGTGATATAGCAGACCTCGTAAATATCGAACCTCAAGATGCAAAATTTCAAGTCGGTTCATATGGCAGAGTAACTGAGTTTCAAGGTTCACGCCCTGGAGTTACTGTTGATGTGGAAAATACATACAAGGCAATCAATGATGCTATTGTAGAGCGCACACTCCATGACGAGGGCATTACCAAAGCGGTTACGTTGTTGAATAAGCAAGTCGAACCAAATGTAAAAACAGGTGAGGTCAATGATCTAGGTATCTCCGAGATTTTGGGTATTGGACATTCAAAATTTCTTCATAGCACTCCCAATCGTTTAAAAAATATTCGTCATGCAGCGTATGACAAGCTCGATGGACTTCTGATCAAACCTGGTGAAGAGTTTTCTCTTATCAATACACTTAAACCATTCACTGTGGAGGGTGGATATTTTGCAGATTATACGATCAAGGGGGATAAAATGGTCAAAGAGATTGGTGGAGGATTGTGTCAGATAGGTACGACCATGTTTCGTGCGGCTATGAACTCCGGGCTCAACATTACTGAACGTCGTGAGCATTCACTTGCTGTGCCATACTATAATGATTTGACCAATGGCAATCCAGGGGTAGATGCTACTATATATGATCCTCATCCAGATTTTCGGTTTGTCAATGACACGGGTAATTATGTTTTGATTACAGCCGATTTGAATTTAGATACAGCTGATTTGAGGTTTTATTTCTGGGGTACGAGCGACGGAAGAAAGGGGTACTATACTGCGCCACAAGTATCCAAATGGATTCCTGTGGGTGAACCTCGTATGATTGAGACGACAGATCTCGCACCTGGAGTACAGGAATGCCAGTATGCATATACAGGAGCTCATGCATCATTTACATATATTATAGAAATGCCAAATGGTGAAAAAAAAGAACGTGTATTTAATAGTTATTATCGTCCGCTGCCAAAAATTTGTCTTATTGGTGTAGAAAAGAAAGTAGAAACATGTGAAGAAGGTACAAATTGCGAGATTCCTGCAGATGGTGAAGGTGCGAATACGACTGTCGATGGGGTGAATGATGCCGTAGTTGAAGATGTTATTATTAATGATGAAAGTGTAGAAGGATAGTGTTTTTTGAGGTAATCTGTGTATAAAAATTTGGCTTAAATTAGCCAAATTTTTTATTTTTCACCCCTACTACTCTTGACAAATGTAGCTCAATATGGTATTATGTCAGGTCTTTTAAAATTAAGATAAGGATATAGAAAACTATGTGTTTTGCTGTCCTGTACAGTAAAAGCACATACTCTCCTGTGTCCTTGTATAGATCAAACTTGAGTAGACTTGTTGTAAAGTAATGAACATAAAAGTACGTATCAGTTTGTCTATAGTATCTCTTGAAGAGATAGGGCGAGGATATAGAGTTAATACGGATTTGTTTAGTAGTATCTGGTCAAGTACGTATTACCCTGTATCTTCACCATAGGAGGACAGGAACGACCCCGAAGAACTTTCGCTACCGCTTTAGTTTTCGGGGCGGGACGAGGATTCAGAATCGTACATATTTTAAAAGAGAGACAATGAAATAAATATGTATAATCCTGTATCCACGACAAGCATGGGGGTGTATTATAGGCTAAAACAGGCTACGGCTCGTTTCTGACCTAGAATACACCTTCTTGGGTACAGTATTTAGGGAATTTTCCCTAATTTATATGCTAAAGCCCTCTACTTTTTATAAAGTAGGGGGTTTTTATTTTACGTTGTGATTTTACCTTGACAATGTGGTTATTTTGTGCTATACTATGCTGTTTTAATACAATCAATTTTTGTACTTAAAATAAGTTCATTAAAAATTTTCCAACGCGTAAAATAGTGTTTTTATGATAAATATTATTTTTCGCGTTGGAAGAATAACACCCATACAGTGTGGGTGATCTATATAAGGTGGTCTTTGCCAAACCATCTATCCAGTCGCTAGTGACTGTTTTTTTAATCAAGTCCTTCTGGTAGAGATTGATCATCTCTACTGGACGCCTGAAATGGTGAAAAATGGGCGGCTTGTTCGGCAGACGAGTCAACTTTGAGGGGGTTCCCTTGAAGCAGATCATCCTAGTGTTGGTGCTGGTGCTCTGCAGCCTGGTGGGCTGCGCGACGACGGGATCCGTCCGGACGGATGTGGCGAGCCAGGTGACGAATGTCACCAATCATGGCTCGTTCATCAGGATCGGAGCGGAAGAGGGCATCGCGTTCGATCGGTTCAAGGAAGATCTCAGATCGGAGACTCGTCCGGTTCTCGTCATCTTTGGCGAGAGCTGGTGCCCTGCATGTGGGAACCTCGAAGAGTTCTGGGCAGGCCAGGAGATCACAGAGCTCGGGGTCTACACCATCGACCTCAAAGATGGCGGTGTTGCTGAGATGATCACCCAGGGCCTGTACGAGCCGGTCATTCCTCTCGACTGGAACGTTATCCCGGTCTGTGTGCTTCTTCTTCCGGGTTCTCCGATCATGGTTGGTCGTGGCGTCTACGATTGTGGAGAAGCCGTGCTCGAGCGCATCCAGTTCGAGAAGGACCATCCCGAGAGTCCCACCACGCACCCGTCCAGGCCCAAGGTTCGGACCTAGCTTCCCCTTAAGGATCACCGACTACATCGCCCACATTCGTGGGGGTGCGGTGGACCCTTCCCCGATTGTGACTTCCCTGCGTGGCAGGTGGACTTGTTCTGAGTGATTGAAGCGCCTCGCTTCTCATGCAGACAGTCTGCCTGCCGGGGACCAATGAAAAAATCACCTTCGTTGAAATTATGGTGAGCAAAGGAGGAAAAACAAAAAATCACCTTTCAGCTTCGTTCAAGGTGATTTTTTGTTTTTATCGAATTTATGTGATTACTTTGTCGACTATTCCATACGCGACTGATTCTTCTGCACTCATGAAGTAGTCTCTGTCACTATCTTTTTCGATTTCGGCCATTGGTTTATTTGTATGCTGTTGCAATATATGATTGAGCCTGTCTTTGATTTTGAGGATTCGTTCGGCATGGATTTTTATATCACTTGCTTGACCTTGGGTGCCACCCATGACTTGATGAATCATAACCTCGCTATTGGGAAGACAAAATCTTTTTCCTTTTGCGCCAGCGGCCAGAAGTACTGATGCCATACTCGCAGCCATACCTATACAGATGGTAGATACATCTGGTTTTATATATTGCATAGTATCATAAATAGCAAGTCCTGCGGTCACAGATCCACCTGGTGAATTGACATACAGTTTTATATCTTTTTCTGGGTCTTGGTTTGCGAGAAATAACATTTGGGCTATTACAATATTTGCTACATGATCGTCTATTTCAGTACCAAGAAAAATAATACGGTCCTTGAGTAATCGCGAATAGATATCATAAGCACGCTCGCCATGAGTAGTTTTTTCTATGACTGTTGGTATGAGGATTTGGGATCTGACGTCTTTCATAGTTTAGATTAATTAGTATATACCTATATTGTACCTTATTTTCTAGTCTTTTCAAGTGTGGACCAAATATTTTCCAGTGCTTTTTCTATGGGACCTTGTATGCTGAACCCCGCGGCTTTTTTGTGTCCACCTCCTCCAAAAGATTGAGCTATTTTTGATACATCTACAGTATCTCGCATGGTGCGCATACTTACTTTTATAGTTCCATCCTGTCGTTCTCGCAAAACAAGTGTTGCATTTCCCTCATTGAGATTGTTCATAAGATTGGCGATACCCTCGAGATCTTCCTCATGGAGTCCGCAGGCGGCGAGATCTTTTTGCGTGACGTATGTGTATACGAAATCAAATGGCTTTTTATATTCGAGTCTATTCAATACCATACCCCAGAGTTTGAAGGTGGGGAGATTTTTGTCTTGTAATATGTGTTTTCGTATATGGTTGAGCTTGGCACCGTGCCGTATCAGGTTGCTTGCAATTGCAAGTGCATGGCGAGAAGTGCCTGCATTGGAGAAATTTCCCGTGTCAGTAATCAAGCCAGTGAGTAATGACGTAGCTATAGTATGGTTAATTTCCATTTTATTGAATACGAGATATTTATACAAAATTTCAGTCGTTGATGAAGATGTATCAATGACTAAATTGAGATTACCAAATCGCTCGTTGCTCACATGATGATCGATATTTATGATATAGGTATCGATTTGGTGTTTTATCAATTCATCAATACCTGCATATCTCAGGTCGCCAGAATCACATACAATGATCGCTCCATATGTCTGTTTCCATACAGTCTCATCACTCGTTATATGCTTGGTATGTGGCAAAAAATGGAATTGGTCTGGAGTAGGTGTAACACAGAACAAGGTATATTTTTTGTTGAGCATAGTAAACATCTCTCCGAGGGCGTTGGCAGATCCGAGTGCATCCCCATCGGGATGCTCATGTATGACAACCAAAAAATTGTCCTTTTCAAGGATTTTTTCATGGATAAGTTTTGCCGTTCGTTGAGGCATATGATATCTATGTTCAAACATGAAGTTTGAATAGAATTATGTTTTTTGAAGATAAACAAGCTAGCCATTATATAGATAAATAAAATAATTGTCAAGGCTCATAGAAACGTGTATACTATATTCGCTTTAGCATATTTATGTACGTAAAAAGTTTAGAAATCAACGGCTTCAAGTCGTTTGCAACCAATACGATTCTCGAATTCCCGGCTCCCAAGCTCGGGCGTCATAGTATCACCGCAATTGTAGGGCCAAATGGTAGTGGTAAAAGTAATGTATCTGACGCTATACGGTGGGTGCTCGGGGAACAGAGTATGAAACACTTGCGTGGTAAAAAGAGCGAAGATATTATCTTTGCTGGGTCAGAAGGCAAAGGCAAAATGAGCCTCGCGAGTGTAACTATGATTCTCGACAATTCAGACCATCGGGCTCCTGTTGATTATGATGAACTCATAATCGCACGTAGGCTTTATCGTTCAGGAGAGAGTGAATACCTATTGAATGGACAGCAGGTCAGATTGTTTGATTTACAAATTTTACTAGCTCAAGGACAGTTTGGACAAGGATCTTATTCTGTTATTGGTCAGGGCACGATTGATCGCCTATTGCTTCAGACTCCGGCAGAACGCAAAAGTTTTTTTGATGAAGCTGTTGGCATAAAAGAATTTCAGATCAAACGCCATCACGCTGCTTTGAAATTACAAAAGACGCAAGAAAATATTTCGCAGGCAGAAACATTGCTTCAAGAAATAGAACCCCGACTCAAATCACTGAAGAGACAAGTGCATAAACTTGAGAAGCGCCAGGAAGTGGAAATACACCTCCGTGAATTACAGGAACAATATTACGTTACTTTACATATCAATCTTTCAGACAATATAGGCACGCTTCAGACTGATTTTGATAGTGTCAATATTGTATATAATGGAGCACATAGACGTCTGACTGCTATTCAAGAAGAACTCGCAACGCTCGCACAAGAAAAATCGCGTCGAGAAGTATTTGAAGAATTGCAACGAGAGCTGTCTCATTTACAACAGGAAAAGAATACCCTCGACCGTGATCATGCCATTGTAGTAGGCAAATTGCAAACTGAATTTAGTAAGGCAGGGAAACAAAATGTTTCGTGGCTTGAAAATAAAGTAGGGGAATTTGAATCCAAAGAAAAGGAATTAAAAGAAGAAATGGAACTAGAGAAAAATAAACAGACAAAGAGTGAAACCGAGATAAAAAATCTTGCGGATATACTGGAAGAATTACAAAATAAGAAAATTGTCTTGCACAACAAACAAATAATGTGTGAACAGCAATTGCAAGAATTGAGGCAGGGGAGAGATGAAGTGCAATTTGAGGGTTTGCGCGCAGTCAATGCTATATTACAGCATGCGCAAGAATTTGGCGGGAATGTATATGGAGTCGTAGCCCAGCTTGCACGTGTGGATGAAAAATATCGTCTCGCGCTCGAAGTCGCAGCACAAGCACATCTAGCCTCTATCGTTGTAGAGCATGATAATGTAGGTCAGCGATGTATTGAATTTTTGAAAAAACAGCAACTTGGATTTGCAACATTTTTGCCTCTCAATACTATCAAGTCACGCATCATACCAAGCGATATTGTGGAGTTGACAGGACGCAAAGGAGTATATGGACTTGCATCTCAATTGGTAGATTATGATGCTATGTTTGATCATGTCTTCTCATACATATTTGGTTCAACACTTATTGTTGAGGATATCAATGTAGCGCGAGAGATTGGTATTGGTCGTGTGCGCATGGTTACGCTTGAGGGAGATGTGCTCGAAACAAGTGGTTCGATGAAAGGCGGTTTTCGTCACAAACGTCGTGGTGTATTGTCCTTTGCCCGTGGTGCGCAACAATTTTCTGAACATGCTATAGAAAAGTTGGAAGAAGAATTAGTATATACCAAAGGAGAAAAAGATAAACTTGAAATTGAAATTGAAAATAAAAAAGGAATACTCTCGGATTTGAGGACTACATCACAGGTCATAGGAGAGAAAGTGGGGATGATTGGCGGACGTCTTAATGATATTGTCAGCGAGTTGTCGCGGCTTAAGCAGGAGCTTTCGGTATATTCGTTGTCAAAAGGAGAATATAGCGACATGATGGCGGAGTTTGCACAAGAAAAAGAAGATATTGCAAAGCATATCCGTGCCATTGAAAAAAATATTATAGATGTTCGTCACAAAGTGGATGCACTGAACGATGAGGAAGAAAAAAAGCGTGAGCGTATTTTTTCTTTGCAAGATGAAATGCAAAAAGAACAGACAGAATTGAATAACGTAGGTGACAAGAGACATATATTACAAGTCGAAATAACTAAATTACAAACACATCAGGAAGATTTGGAACAAGAAATATTCGGTGAATTACGTGAAGGCGTGGGAGCTCTCATGGAAAAAGGCTGGACTCGCATAGATGAAGGTAATTTGGAAGAGACAAAGATAGAGATTGAAAAACTCAAATACCAGCTGAGCCTTATCGGAGGCATAGACGAGGAAGTGATGGGTGAATATGAAGAGACGAAAGAGCGCTATGAATTTTTATCTACTGAATTAGACGACCTGCATAAAGCATCTCTTGATTTGGAAAAAATGATTGCTGAGCTCGACAAGCTTATGAAAAAGAAACACGCTGAAAGTTTCAAAAAAATTAAGAAAGAATTTGCACGTTATTTCAAATTATTGTTTGAGGGTGGTGAGGCAGAACTTGTTGAGCTGTATGATTTTGAAAAAGATGCAAGTACATTGTCTGCAGATGAAAACGATGATGTGGGTGTGACAGAAGAACAGCCTGTTGATACAGGTGATGAAGTCGTGTCTGATACAAAACGCCGAAAGAAAATATTGCAAGGGGTTGAAGTATACGCATGTCCTCCGGGAAAGAAGATCAAAAATATTACAGCGCTTTCTGGTGGAGAACGTACGATGACATCTATTGCATTGCTGTGCGCGATTTTGCATACCAATCCGTCCCCATTTGTTTTGTTGGATGAAGTAGAGGCAGCGCTTGACGAAGCGAATACACTTCGTTTTACCAAAATTTTAAATGAGCTCGCGGAGCAGTCGCAATTTATCATTATCACACACAATAGAGTGACTATGCATGCAGTAGACGTATTGTATGGAGTGACTATGGGGAATGATGGGATGAGTAAACTCGTCAGTGTCAAATTGGATAGAGAATAAACTAAGATGGAGATAAGAAATATAGGCCGCCCAGTAGGCGGTTTTGGCTTACTATTGACAATTTTTTTTAGATTTGATACACTTTCTGCGTTCTACTAAAACCGTCCGCACCGGGACATCTAACCGGTACGCTCTCAAACCGTTTTAGTCAGACTAATTACAAATATTATGTTAATGATTCGTTTACAACGAATAGGTAAGAGAAAACAGCCTACATATCGTCTTATTGTCAATGAAAAGGGCCGTGATACCCAAGCAAAGAGTTTGGAAATTTTGGGTCATTATAGTCCTACTGAAAATCCAAAAGTTATTCAGTTTGATGCAGAGCGTATCAAATATTGGATTTCAAAAGGCGCACAAGCATCAGGAACTGTAAATAATTTGCTTATTAAACTTGGTATCATAGAAGGAAAGAAAATGAAGTCAGTGACTATTACCAATAAACGCAGAGCAAAAATGGGTGCGAAAAAGGCAGAGGCAGAAGCAAAGATGAAAGAAGTGGAACAAGCTGCAGCACAGGCAAAGGCAGCCGCAGAGGAAGCTGCAAAAGCTGCGGCACAAGCTGAAGCTGAAAAGCCTGTGGAAGAAGTCAAGGTAGAAGAAGCTCCTGCAGAAGAAAAAAAGGAAGTTTAATAACTCAAATATCTAAAAATCCGTCATTACAATGGCGGATTTTGTTTATAAACCACCCTTGACGTGCTCATACGTGTGTGTTATAATTTTTTCGCGATTGAACAATCTGCCACATGCTTGCCTGTGCAGGCAGGTAGATCCGGCTTTGTCGAGAGCCATTCGTTCTTTCACATGTTTATTTATCTATTGTAATTATCAGAAACGATATGGAACAAGATCAACAGTTTCTTGAGTTCGTCATAAGGGCGATTGTGAATAACCCAGACAAGGTAAAAGTAACCCGCACCGTAGATGAGCGTGGTGTGCTTATGACCTTGGATGTAGAACCTAGTGATATTGGGTACGTTATTGGTCGTCGTGGTAACACAGTACGCGCTATCCGTACTCTCTTGAAAGTTGTCGGCGCAAAGAATAACGCGCTTGTAAATTTGAAAATCAATGAACCAGAAGGTGGACGTCGTGAAAGACCAGTTGTCTCTTCACACCAAGACGTTGACACAAGTGCAATTGATAATCTCGACATTTAGTCTATTGCATATTTTACAAAGCCCCATCTAAGATGGGGCTTTTGATATGAAAGAAAAAACGGATTTTTTGACAGATATTTATCTTGACGTGTGAATTTTTTTATTGTATAGTATGCGGGCTTTTGCAAGGACTCATAGCTCAGTTGGTTAGAGCGCCACATTGACATTGTGGAGGTCAGAAGTTCGACTCTTCTTGGGTCCACTAGGATAAAAAATAAGTATACACTTGAAAAAATATTTATATTTGTGTATAGTATTTCCGTTTTAAATGGGCGCGTAGCTCAGTTGGTTAGAGCGCAACACTGATAATGTTGAGGTCCCCGGTTCGATTCCAGGCGCGCCCACTAAAAAGGTCATAAAAAAGGACCTTTTTAATTTGCATTTTGTTTATATTTACGATATAATTTGTGTGTATTAAAAAAGTTATAAACATATCTATTGTCTATGAAAGAGAAGGTTCCAAATCAAGAAAACGAAGATGTACAAGACAACAGTAATGACGAAGTACATGAGAAAGGTTTTTTGAGTAAAGCTGCTTTATTTTTTTTGGAAATTATCAAAATTGTAATTTTGGCAGGTATTACTATAGGTCTGGTGCGTTATTTTTTGTTCAAACCTTTTTACGTCAAAGGTCAGTCCATGGAGCCAGCATTTTATGAAAAAGATTATTTGATTATTGATGAAATTACGTATCGTTTTCGTGAGCCAGAACGTGGAGAAGTCATCGTCATCAATTCACCAGTGAACAGTGATCATTATTTGAAACGTATCATTGGTTTACCTGGAGAGCGAATAAAGATAGAGGACAATAAAGTGGTTGTGTATAATGATGAAAATCCTCGTGGTATGGTTTTACAAGAAATATATTTGGAAGAGGAAACACCCGGTTCTATTAGTATGACCCTTGGTGACAAACAATACTTTGTATTGGGTGATAATCGTGATGCGAGCTATGATTCTCGTAGATTTGGTGCCATTGAACGAGGAGAAGTTATTGGTAGAGTGTGGTTTCGCGGTTGGCCATTTAGTCGTATCTCAACGTTTGACGTTCCTCAATATAATTTAACATCAGATAATAATGACATCTAATATTTTCGTATGTCTCGAACAAAGCATGTATCTCCAAAAAAAATTTCTGCAAAAAAAATTGCAGGGCATAAAAAATCTTTAGCCAAGCCATTAATGACCGAGAAAATGACTACTGAGAAAAGGGAAAAGCAGCCAAAAGGTCCTGCACAACTATATACAGTTTTGCGTGGTATGAAAGATATTCTTCCTAAAGATGGGGAGATGTGGCAGCACATATATCATACTGCAGAAAATATTGCGGCTGCATATGGCTTTTCATATGTGGAGACACCAGTACTTGAACAATCATCTTTATTTATCAGATCGATTGGCAAAGGAACTGATGTTGTAGATAAAGAAATGTATACATTTGATGATAGAGATGGAACCAAAGTATGTTTACGACCAGAAATGACTGCTTCTGTTGCTCGTGCATACATGAATCATGGTTTGCAGACATTGCCACAACCAGTGAAGGTATGGTATTGGGGTCAGATGTTTCGTCACGATAGACCTCAAGCAGGACGATACCGTCAGTTTCATCAATTTGGGTGTGAAATTCTTGGAGAACATAGTCCTGTTGTAGATGCAGAATTGGTAGTTGTCGCATACAATATGCTGAGAGACTTGGGTATAGAAACCCAAGTGAAAGTCAATAGCATAGGTACATTAGAAGATAGACAAAATTATATTGTTGAATTGGTTGGTTATTTGCGAAGTAAAAGAAGTTATTTGAGTGAAGATTCAAAAAAACGCATCAACAAAAATCCATTGCGTATTTTGGATTCAAAATTGGAACAAGATATTGCAGTAGTGGAAGAAGCACCTCAAATTATTGATTGGTTGAGTGACACTTCGAAGAAGTTTTTTATGGATGTTATTGAATATCTAGATGAAGCAGGTGTTCCCTATGTACTTACTCCTACGCTTGTACGCGGATTGGATTATTATACTGACACCGTGTTTGAATTATTTGCTGATGGACAGGCTGAAGGATCTCAGAGTGCACTTGGCGGTGGTGGACGATATAATGGTCTTGTCGCCCAACTAGGTGGTGTTGATACCCCCGCAGCTGGCTTTTCGCTTGGAATAGAACGTATAGTGTCAATATTAAGGGACAGAGAGGGAGCAAAAGAAAAAGCAGAAGAAAATAGTATAAAACAAAAACCAGGTGGTATATTTTTTGCCCAACTTGGAGATCAAGCACGGAAGCGCTCTCTTCATCTGATAGAGGATTTACGAAGAGAGGGGATCGTACTATATCATAATCTTGCGAAGTCATCCCTCAAAGCTCAGATGGAAATTGCGAACAAACTCGGTGTTTCTCATACATTGATTTTGGGACAGAAAGAAGTGCAAGACGGGACAGTGCTCGTGCGAAATATGGAATCGGGTATTCAAGAAGTAGTAGATCAAAAGAAGGTAAAGAATACGATACGAAAGATACGCGGTGTATAATTTGACTTTTTACTTTTTTTTGTGTAATATATAAACAATTTATTTATTAAGTTATATTCACTGGGAGGTGAATAATGTGTCAGAAATAAAAAGAAAAAAGAATGAGTCTTTTGAAGGATTCATGCGTCGTGTGAAGCAAACATGGTTGCGTTCTGGTAAAATACTCCAGGCACGCAAGATTCAATATTTTGTTCCAGCCAAGAGTAAAAATACACAACGAAAACAGGCTGTTGCACACGCAAAACTCGTTTCAAGGACAGACTACTTGCGCAAGACGGGCAAATTGCCACCTGAAGAAAACAAGAAAAACAAGAAAAAATAGTCTATGTCATTACTTGAGTCACTTGTTGCACAACAGCAAGAGGCAAGAAAAAGTCATAATAAAGAAAGGCTCTCTGTACTACAGATGGCTCTTTCTGCTGTCAAGAATGAACAAATAGAATTACGTCGAGAACTAGTGGATGTCGATGTAGTCGCAGTATTGCAGAGGCTTGTCAAACAAATTCGTGATGCTCGCCAAGATTTTGAAATAGGCAAACGGCAAGATTTGATTGATCAGGCAGACTTTGAAATAGGAGTCCTTTCTTCATTTTTGCCGAAGCAATTGAGTGAAGGAGAAGTAGAACAAATTGTGCATCAGATTATTGAAGAAATAAAACCCGCAGGTCCGCAAGATTTTGGTAAAGTGATGGGATCTGTAATGTCAAAATTGAAAGGTCAGGCAGATGGTACCGTGGTACAGTCAGTTGTTCGTCGTTTATTGTCTAAATAGTTTTCGTGTTATACGTTTTGTGTTTTTATGAATGCTACTGAGTTTAATCAGTACATTCATAGTAGAATATTTACTCATTTCGAGTCTAAGGTTTTCCCATGCTCCCTTGGATTCTCAAAATTAAGCTGAATAAAAAAACTGCTATAGCTTTCTTTGCTCTCGTGGTAGTTTTTTGTTTTTTAATTCCTCATGTAAGTGTATCAAATGTTTTGGCACAAGATACTGATACATTTGGTGTAGCGCCTATTGATCAGGATATTCTTTTGACAAATACTGATATTAGGGTTGTTGTTGTCAAAATAATCAATACTATCTTGGGTTTATTAGGCCTTATTGCTTTGTCCCTCATATTATATGCAGGATTTGTCATCATGACATCTGGTGGACAAGAGGACAAGATAGCCCAGGCACGAAAGACTTTGATAAACGCAGTTATTGGTCTTGTTATTATATTGTCAGCATGGGCAATCGTTCGTTTTGTATTCAATGCATTGACCGGAGGATTCAATGAGCCTGGTGGAGAAAGGCCTCCAGTTATGGCGACCTTTAGCGGTTCAGGAGCGCTTGGTCGCGTGGTGAAAGACCATTATCCATTTCGAGATGCGACTGATGTCGCGCGCAATACGAGCATTGTGGTGACATTTGGTCTTGCCATTGATCCTGCAAGCATTGCAATAAATACCAATGGGACATGTTGGGGTGGAGACAACAATCCAACAGATGTATGTGGAGAAGGAAGTGTTCCTTATTTTGGTGATTGTTTTGATACTAACAATGATGGGGCTATTAGTTGGTCCAATGAGTGCGATCAACTCAATACCTCTACAATCAAGATCGATTTGGCTGATCGCGTAGATACGTCGCTTGAACAAGATGATGACGCTGGACTTGCAGCAGCGGTTGTAGCCAGTTATGAAGGTGCGGGTGGGCCAAATGACAAGAATGTATTTACGGTGGTATTTAAACCTTTGGAATATTTGGGTAGCCAAACAGAAAAACAATTATATACTGTTGATTTGAGATATGAAATTTATAAAAAAGGACTTGGGGAAAGTATATTTGATGGACAATTTGTTCCCAAATATCACTGGAGTTTTGAAACAGGTACAGGACTTGACCTTAGCCCTCCCCATGTAGAGAGCGTATACCCAGATCAGGGTGGTGAAGTAGCCAAAAATACTATTGTACAAATCAATTTTGACGAGGCAGTAGATCCAACGACAGTACAAGGATTGGTGAGTCAGCAGGGTGTTTTTGAAAATATATTACTCAATACACAGATAGGTGGTGTCGACACATCAGTGACTGGTACATGGAAAATTACCAATGGATACAAAACCGTTGAATTCATATCAGATGAGCCGTGTGGTCTCAATAGCTGTGGTGAGATGATGTACTGTCTGCCAGTAGACTGTAGTGGTACTGGAGTAGATACATGTGTCAAAGGATATGCCGCACTTGTGCGTACAGCAGAGTGGACACAAAATGCCGAAGCTCCTTTTGAAGCGCAACCTTTTTCTGGTGTGTACGACCTTGCATTCAATGGTCTTGATAATGTAAATGATAACACTGGATTTGATGAAGTATTGAATAAACCAGCAGGCGCGGCATATACAGGCAAGGTTATTAACTCTGGCGAAACAAACCCAGATAACTACTGGTGGAATTTTAATGTAAAAAATGAAATAGATCGATCGACTCCATATGTGGAGTCAACCAAGCCTGGTGTAGATGCACAAGAAATAGATGGTGAGGCTTCTCTCGAAATTGGGTTTAGTAAAGTGATGTGGCTGAGCACCATGAATGATATATTACTCACTGAATATCCGGTGCATGTATGCGCCAATGCCGCGGTAGGTGATGTGCGTCCAGAGGATGTGGTGTGTGAGATGAGTGAGAGATTGGATGATATATGGTTTAGCACAGGTGCAAAAATGCTCAACAACAAAACAACATCATATACCAAACATCGTACATTTGGGCCAAATGGCATTGATCTCTATTATTTTCCTTCGGTGCCAAGTACGGTCAAAAGTGCTAACCAAAATTGTGTATACCCTGGTCGTGGACCGTGGGATGGAGATTCTGCATTGCCTGGTCAGGCTTCAGAGTGTAGTGTTGCATTTGATTCCAATGGCACTATTTTGTCGACCACAGGCTGTGTTGGTGTCACGACGGTGAGTAGTACTGATACAGGGTGTGTTTATACTGGTGTCACGGTTACTGATCAAAATGATTCTGATATGTTGAAATCAGATGTAGGAGAATGTATTAATATACTTAGAAATGAAGATATAAGTCCAACAAGATATCAGGGTCTATAATTGTATTATGATGAAATCGTCCCGAAAAACATTATTACTAGGATTACTCCTTTCTTTCGTACTTGGAGGATTTTTGTTTTATGTTTCTCCTATTTTTGGACAGACAACTGATACGTTTGGTGTAGCACCGATAGATCAAAATTTAATTTTGGGCCAGAGTGACATACGCGTGACTGTGGTAAAAATTATTAATATCGCCCTTGGTTTGCTTGGTATCGTGGCTCTGGGTATCGTGTTGTACGGCGGGTTTGTGTATATGACTGCAGGTGGTGCAGAGGATAAAGTTGCAACCGCGCGGAAGATACTCGTCAATGGCACGATAGGGCTTGTTATTATTTTGTCTGCGTTTGCCATTACGCGATTTGTACTCAACAAACTTATACAGGCGACCGGTGCCAACACAACCACTGAAAATTTGGATGGTAGTTGCAGTGAACCAGGTACTCCATATTATGAGAAATATCATGGTACTGTTGTATGCGATGCATTCTGTAATTTGTATCAAAGCCAGTGTTGTTATGCAGAACATTTTGTTGTGAAGAGTATCACTCCAAGCACACCAAGTGCAGGAGATACGACAGACATGTACAATATTATCATCCGTGCTTTATTCAGTAATGAGGTTGCAGGCCCTGCCAATCAAGTTTTACAAATATTCAAAAAGAATGGCACCCAGAAAGAAAACATCACTGATCAATTTTCATTTAATTATGATGGAAATGGTACTATAGTGGAAGCTATACTTAATGGACATGTGTGTGATGAAACTTTGTACCCCAGTGAACATTGTTTTGATCCAGGAGAATACGAAGTCTTGGTAATGAATGTAAAAGATAAGCAAGGAAATGAACTTGAGGCTCAGACAGATTGTGGGACATTCCCCAAAGATGCTTCTTTCAAGACAGGAGAACGTACCCGAGACCAACTTATATTTATGACTCCTGCATCTGCAGGGGGGCCATATGATGTTGGTCAATACACACTTTTGACTGCCCTGAAAGAGGTTGATATTACTCATGGTATCGAACAAGTATGGAATCCGTTTGATACACAAAGTGGGTGTGTAGTGACCGGCAATTGGAGACGTATTACTGAAGTACCAGGTCACGAAGGGGATACCGGTTTTGTCGAAATTATAGATAGTGAGAGACAACTTAGACAATATCCTATTTATGTAGTGTCTGCCAATGAAAATGCCAATGTCACATGTAGTGGCAGTGTTATAGGAGTTACTCAGGTTCGTTTTGAGACGTATACGCCGACTTCTTCTCTGGTTACTGGTCTTATATATGTACAAGGTAAAACAGATGATGATGAGGTAGACCTGCAGAGGGTGTATCAAGAGACAGATATATCTGGATGGAAAAAAGTCGGTGGCGACGGGCATACCTATACATTGGGGAATTATGATGATTTTGTAGACAAGACACCGCCTGTGGTAGATCCATTGACTGCAAATGGAACTGCTGGTGATGGCGTGAGACTTGTTCAAGGAATTGAATATCCTTTTGTGACAACTTTGCGTGACACCAATGGCAACGCATATGGTGACTTACATATTTATAAACAGGGATCAGCAAGTGCTATTCTTGATGAGTTTATTGATGGACCACGTGTATTGGATGGTTCTAGTGGTCCATTTGTTGTGAATTATGGTTTTAGGGTTCCCTATAGTTTTGAATTTAATACAAATTATGTCGCAGAAATACGCGCGTATGATATAGATAGCAATGAGACATTGGAACAGATAGTATTCCGTGTCGTGCCAGAATATTGTGATGAGCCTGAGCATGCAGAAGATCCTGTGTGTATTGGTAGCAATGGCACATGTAAAGTTCAGGCAGATTGTGCTGCGTGGCTCAAATGTCTTGATACTGATGGATCTTTGTGCCAGACAGGGGATACTCTTTGTGAATGTACGTCGTGGCCATATATAGAAAGTGTTACGCCACTCAATGGCGCTTCTGGTAATTGGGTCACTATTCAAGGAAAAGGTTTTGGCGATGAGGAAGGTTCATTGGCTTTCAATTACGTAGATGGTAATAGTGATAAAGATTACGAGGACGCGGGTGACACGCGCACTAGTATGAATTTGGCCCAATGTCGCGGTACTGATGTGTGGAAAGATACATGGATTATTGCCGAAGTCCCTGTGCAGGCAGGTACTGATTTACCCGCTCCAAACATATCTGTTAGACATACAACAACAGGATATACTGATTATACTACTGATGACTTTGGCCCCGTTGTTGGCACGTTTACTTACAATGACACCAAACGTCCGGGTCTATGTAGTGTACAAGTGTCAGAGGATACTGCATTTCCTCTTGTTGATGGCACAGTGACCGTATTTACCGCAAGTTCTACGTATGGTGTACCTTCTACTCCTATACAGGCTTTTGGTAAAGGGTTTGGATCATATGCCACAAATAATGTACTTGATTTCGGTGGTGTGGCTGCGTCAGTAGGTTCAGGATCTTGGAGTGAAGAGATCATTACTTCAGTAGTACCGTTTGTTTCTCCTGGACGCATAGCAGTGAGTGTTGTCGCAAGCAGTGGAGAGAGAAGTAATCCTGTTCCTTTTGATGTATATTCTTTGCAAGATCTCAATCCTCCGGTGATCACTGCGATAGATCCAGCAACTACGACACCGGGGAGTTATATTACGATATACGGGTCAAATTTTGGCAATAACCAGGGAATTGTAAAGATTGGCGGTTTGCCATCTGCTGCATTGCCTGAATATTGTGGTGACACCTGGTCAGATACCCAAATTGTCGTTAAAGTCCCAAGCACTATTCTTGACGCAAGTGGAACTAGTGAAGTGTTGCCAGTAGTTGTTGAGCGTACTGACAATGGACTCAAGAGTAACGGCAGTGATAAAGCTGGTATTATAGTTGGCCCACCGCGACCAAGTATTTGTAAATTGGATCCAGAGACTGGTCCTGCTCCGCTGTCTGGGAGTAATAGACTGACACTCAAAGGTGAAAATTTTTCAGCTTCACCAAATATATATTTTTGGGGTCCAGAATCCACGAGTACTGTGATGAGTACATGGCTATATGAGTCTTTTGCAAGTGGTAGGATAGTGAATGAGGTAGCAGACAAACATATTACTACGCCTATCCCCGTGAATACGCTCAAAGGATATTCCATGGTGACTGGTCCTATACATGTCATAAGTACTACCGGCGAATTAAGCAATAGTGTGCGTTATAATGTAACTGACTGTCGTGAACCAAATGCAGGGACTATCTCAGGTTTTCAATGTTGTACTGAAGGAAAAGAAGCTGGTAGATGGAAGCACGATTCATTTATTTGCGAAGGCGGTACGCGTGATGCTGGTTATGTATGGCGTATGACCACAGGCAAAATTCCCGATCAATTTTTTGTTGTTGAATCCTGTTCAGAAAGTGCTCCATCTCCAACGCCGTGGGAATCATGGCCACAAGGTAAAGTAGCTTGTCTCAATGCACAACTTCAGGCGCGATTTAGTTTGCCTGTAGATCCAGATACTGTGGGCATAGGAACCATTAATACGGCAAATGTCGGCGTATTTACTTGCGGTCAAGGACAGACAGCAGACTGTATTAGCGCACGACAAAATGTTTCACCCAATTTTACATCAGACATATGGGGTTCTGACATGTTTGTTTTGAGGCCTATTGCTGGGGATTTGCAGCCAAATACCTGGTATCGTATAGCCTTTTCTCAAAATGTTGCATCGCTCCGCGAAGAGATGAGACTTGGAGTGAGTGTTACTACTACAGAAAATCTTTTGGCTACGCGTCCTTGTGATACCGATGGCGACGGAACGCTTGATGCGGCATATTGTTTTGATTTTAGGACAGGGGATGTGGATGAGATTTGTACACTGGTCGGAGCAGGGATGTACAAAGATGAATATACGACCAAGATGCTTGGTGTTGTACAGGATTCACGATACGGCAAAATCTATCAACTCAATAAAATTTTTGATCCATACGATCCAGACATTCATCCATTGTATTATTTTGTGTATGGTATTGCCAACCAAGAGTGTACGGTCATCAATGTAGACAACAAACCTTGGGATTGGGGCGATGATGAAAACACACCAGCAACAGGACACAAGTTTCCCGGCGATTCGTATGTGCATTCACGTGGTGTGGCCAAAGCATGGGAGCATTATCCAGAAGGGTATGACATTTTTGCGTATATAGATGAAAATCAAGACCTTGAACCTGAAGGGCCCACTGGCCCTACTGTCGTCGACGTGCTTCAACTTGCGGGTGTAGAGTACGCAAATGGATATGACGACGGAAGAGCTTTATTGCCGGGTGATACTATAGACGATGTCAATTTAAATTTTTCTGAATCATTTAATATACGTTTTGATTTTTCTATCACTGATATAGATGCGATGAATGCTAATTATCATTATTTGTTAGGTTCTGATGCTTTTTTCGTCTATTTAAATAGACAGGCAGAGGCATTTATTTCGTTATTTTATCTTACCAGTGGTGGCAACAGTTTGTATCTTGATGATCCTGATGCGGTAGATATACTGGTAGAAGGACAAAGATATGTGTATGAGATAGATTTTAATAAACAGGACATGCTCTTGAGACTCTTGCGGGATGGAAATGTCGTGAACTCAGTGCAGGTTACTGCTCAAATGGAGATGGCCCAAATTCCATCATCGGGTACAGTATGGGCCCATGATAATACTATCATTGACCTCTTGAAAATGTATGATTTGGAGATTACCAAAGGAGAAGAAACATCAGGACAGGGTCCAGATATATCGCGCATAACAGCCACCAGTACTCTGTATATCGACCTTGGAGATCCAAAAGTTTTGAGTAAATGGCCACTTTGTATAGAAGCATGTATCAATGCTGAGATTGGTGCGCAGTTTGACCAGATAATGGATATGACGACATATGCAAATCATATACAGCTTTTTGAATGTAATAATGGAGAAACATGCACATCTTTGACAGAAATTCCTGTCACTATAGCAGACAGTAGTAGTGAGACTATTGTACGCGCATATGCTGATCCGCCAGGAGATGCATATTATCTTGAAAAAAATACATGGTATCTGGTCAAGATATTGGATGGCATCCATGCCATTGGAAGTGCAAAGTATGGTGAAGATGGAACTATAATTCAAGGTGTTCAAGGAAAATCTGTTGTACCGACTCAATGGAAATTTAGAACGAAAAATTCAGAAGAGCCTTGTGTGATAGATAATGTACAGCTCTATCCTGATCCATTTACGGCGACATACATTGGTCAGAAACAACAATACACTGCTTTGCCAAAAGGAGCTCCTGACGCATGTAGTCCTTATGGCCAATTCTTGAATCCATGGGATTATGGTTGGGAATGGGATGTGGCACATGATCATATCGCCACAACAACCAACTTTAGCATGTCAACGGTGTTCAACAAGGCATGTACTATTAATTGTTTGCCCGCAGGGAGTGACATTACGAAAGGAAGCTATACAACATATCCTATTTGTGGTAATGGTGTTATTGATGTTGGTGAAGATTGTGACATCGCGAGCACTACGCCACGTACCAACCAAGGTGGCGCTCCTAGTATTGCAGAAAACCCAGGAATTAGTTGTTCATATATATGTCTTCGCCCTGGCAATGGTAACAAAGGAGAACCGGGCACTGAAGGAGTCTGTGGAAATGGAATAGCCGATTATTATCAAGGTGAAGAATGTGATTTCAATGATCCTCAGCTTATAATTATCGATAGTGATGGTAATGAAAGAGATTACCGACCTTATTGTAGCGACACATGTCAGTGGACTGGGTCAACACCAGAAAAAACCGGAGAACTTGCCAAGCCCGTGTGTGGAAGTAGTGGGGTTACACCAGGAGAGGATTGCGATATATCTGATGACACAACCAAGATAGGTTGTTCAAGTGTGTGTTTACATAGTGGTACGCCACTTATGCAACATTGGTGCGATACCGCTCCTGCATCTGCACAAAGTGCTTGCAAATATGCCACGAGTGTCTGCGGTAATGGAGAATTGGAACTGGGAGAAGAGTGTGAAGTGGGCATAAATGACGCAACAGTAAGTGAATGTAGTGATTGGTGTTTGCTCAAAAATGTATGTGATTCATCTCTCAAACAGTGTGATTATGAAGATGATGAAGGCTGTGCTCCAGATTGCACATGGCTTGGTTCGTCTATTCTTTATTCGCAGTCCTCACTCTGTTGGGATGGTGTTGCTGGTATTGGCGAATATGCGGGAAGTAATGCCTTTGCACCCTATCTTAGCTGTGAAGTAAGCCCAACGCAGGCACATAATCCACTCGGGGGCAATCCTGTCCAGCTTGTGACTGCCAAAGGAGAAGTGCCTCCTGAAGGTACGACTGATACAGGGTTGATAGACGAAGATGGTGATGACATTGCAGAATTACAGAGGACACAGATATTTGCAGATCCAACCACATATCGCAATCCGGATGGGAGTGTGAGCTCTACTGTTGGCGATATTGAAGGTGCAGGCCAATATTCACTCCAATGTGGATACACTGAATATACCGAACAACAAATAGAAGAAGAGGAATATACAACTTTGAATGATTGTCCTCAAAATACACAAAATCGATTTGGTGTTGCATCTAACTCATGTTGTTATATCCGTCCAGAACGTGTAGACCAATATCCCGCAGTAAATCAGGGTATTAGTGATAGTAATTCAGTATGTCGTAATACATATCTAGAAGTGGAGTTTAATCATGTAATGGATACTACGTCATTTACCAATAATACATACGTGGTACAAGGGTATGAAGAAACACTATATCCAGACTTTAGTTGTGCAGAACATGGTGGAGAGGACATCACGCTTGCGATGAATACTATGCTTGGTATATCTCCTGATATCGCTCCACAAGGCTTTTGGAGCAAGGTATGGCATGGTATCAAGACATTTTTTGTAAAATTGTTTAGTAGAGATGCCTATGCAGTAGAACCAAATGCCGGCCTTTCAGGGACTATCACGTGGTGCAAGAGTGATATCAAATTAGATAACGCTGTCTTTCCTGTTCTTGACGAAGATGGAGAGACCACTGCGAGCAAAGCTGCATTATATTTGAATAAAGCACTAGACGAAAATGTGTATGTTGCTGTCATGTTGGAAGGTGGTGCAACCAAGATCAGAGACACAGAAGGTGTGGGTATTCGCAAGCCATTTTCTGGTTATGAGGGTACAGACTATTGGATTTTTAGGACAGGAAGCGAAATATGCAAGATAGACCATATAAATGTAGAACCGTCTGGGTATTTGTTCAGGACTCCTGAGTCGCAAAGAATATTTGAGGCACAGGTTATTAGTAATACGGGCGGCCAGCTTATTGTACCTATTCCGGATGTGTATTATTGGGAATGGGCATGGCATCCACAAAATAACCCCATATTCAATATTCCATCTGACAATCATCCTTATACCAATGTGACGACAAAAGGCGTAGAAGGTCACCTTAATGCTATGGGTCAAGCAGAAGTAACGGTAGATATATTTGAAGAAAATAATCAGCTTGGTCAAAAGTTTAATGATTTGTTTGATCTCACCGCATTTTTCTGTGTGAATCCATGGCCACATATGGATACCTCCATACAAGGTACTACACAAGCAACTATTGATCCGGGGTTTTTTGAAGAAGAGCAGTATCATTTCTCTATGCTGTATTGTGCGGATGATGGCAATCCTCTCACTATAAGTGATGATCTCCCTTTGTTTGATAATATTTTGGCAGTAACCAATTTGGCAGATCTTGGAGGAGGTGGTGATGCTACTACTGACACATTATTGCGTTATTTACTATTCTCGAGTACGACCGAAGATGTCATCGGTATTCAGATTTTTGATAATCCTCCAAAGTCTGATGGTTCGCGACAAACACTTGATGAATGGTATACCAAACGATTTGAAAATATCGGTGCTATGCAACGTACGAGCGTAGCTGATTTTGATGCTTTGACTGATGGAAGTAATTTTTATATCAATGTATATGATTTTTCTCAAACTGCCCCAACAGACATAGGCATTGTTCATAATTATGTATATCTGTTTAGTGTGGATGTGAATGCGAACATACAGACCAAGAAAGCCTTTGAACAGATCATTGGTTTGCTTGAAGTAAATACCAATTTTACTGACTGGGGTAAATGTCTGGATAATAATGTGCCTCATCATACCTACACGCAGATACCGGTTCGTACGCACGATGATGATATTGTCGAAGTAGATTGTGTCACTGATTTTGATTGTCTCAATAGTGAAGGCATTCCTTTGTCAGAGACAGGCTTGGAGACAAACGGCGTGTGTTCAAATCAAAAAACAAAATTTTTGCGTGATATAAAACGTTTGCAAGATTTGCGCACTGCTCAATTCAAAATAGACGATTATTTCAATAATGCATTTGGCACGCCAGATTTCGTCGGAGGCCTTGAGAGTGGATCGTTCATCCAGGGGTATACCAATTCAAAATGGCAAACTTCATGGGGAAGGCTTAGTTCTTATATGGGAGGACTTCCTATAGATCCTATCAATGTATGGGTAGGATGTAGTGACCACGATAGCGAGACATGTTGGAATTCAGTCAGTTCTACATTCAAATGTCCCCAAGCAGCACAAGTATATGAATACAAATATAATGATGCTGCAGAATCTTATTATCTATTTGCACCGTTTGAATTTTTTAAATCGAGTGATCCTTTTGTAAGTCAGTTTATTGATACAAGTAATATTGTATTTGGTAGGAGTTGTTTGCCAGGGGATGTGGCTGCAGCATACCAAGGAACTTGTGGAGATGGGATAGTGAATCCAGCGCTTGAAGAATGCGATCCACCAGAGAAAGAAAAGATAGTCCATCAGACATACAATGGGTCAGGCCAAATTATTTCATGTTCGGCAAATCAATATGCTATTGCGACTTGTAGTGATATTTGTGAATGGAATTATGGTGCCTGTACTCTTGGAGAAGTAGGGACATGTGGTGACGGTATCGTACAATGGCAACAGGGTGAGACCTGTGATCTTGGAGAAAACAATGGACAATACGGCAAATGCGATCCGCCGGGTGTTTCGAATGATTCAAGTACTCCTGTAAATGAATCTCTAGGTTGTCGCTCAGAGGGCAGGCTTGGAGGTTATTGTGGGGACAACAGTCTCAATCAATCTGCCAATGGCGATCCGCTTGAGTTTTGCGATGAAATCAATGGCGTTTGTACATACATTACTGATGAAGGACAACTCATCAAACCAAAAGTTCAAATTGTATTGGATAGGTCGGGTTCAATGAAGTATTGTACTGATGGTACGCACAGTGGCAGCGAGGCGTGGTGTAATGGAATAGTGGATAATCCAAATAGCAGATGGATATTGGCAAAGACAGGTCTGCAAAATATATTTGACGATTTTTCAAATTTTGCTCGATTTACGTTGCATGTTTTTTCTGCTGATTATTTGAGCACCAAAAAATGTGTGACGCAGATTGGTAGTGAGAATAATTTTATTACCCAGTTGGATGATATCGATCCATTGGGTGGCACGCCAACAAAAAATGCTTTGGAAGATATATATGATAAGAGGAATATTCTCTTTGGTACTGATCCTACAGTGCCTCGTACGGTTATTTTAGTGACAGATGGAGACCCGTCTGATGTTACGGGAGTTTGCACGGGTAATACTGTGGCGAATACAAAACAAGTGATTGAAGATTTAAGTAGAGAAGGTATTTCTACTTTTGTTGTCGGTTTTGGGGATGTAGGTGCAACACTCAGTAATAATCTCAATATATTTGCTGAAGCAGGAGGTACTGATAATCCTGGCAGTGAAGATAGATTTTATGAAGCAGATAGCCCAGATAGCCTTCTAAATGTGTTTGAACAAATTTTGGCCTGCCAGTCATACAGCAAGGTCAGGAGAGGTTCTTGCACATTTGATTGCCAGAATTTTGGTGGACATTGTGGCGATGGAGTTACTCAATGGGATTATGAAGAGTGTGATGATGGTAATACCAATAATATTGATGCGTGTCTGAGTAATTGTACGCTTAAATCAGGCGCAGTATGTGGAAATAACACAAAAGAGGGCACTGAACAATGTGATGATGGTAATAACACAGATGGAGATGGATGTACTGCAACCTGCGCTATAGAGATTACTGAGACTACTGATCCGTTTTGTGGTGACGGAGAAGAGAATCTGCCAGGAGAAAGATGCGATAAAGGTACAGAAAATGGAGTTGTCTGTATCCCAGAGTATAATGGCTCATGTACGTATTGTACCGAGAGTTGTATTATAGAGACAGTGGATTCAGAAAAACGTTGTGGCAATGGGAAAGTTGACTATAACGGTTCCCAAGCTTTGGAAGCATGTGATTATGTACTTGATGGTCAAGGTGCCCAATCCACCATATACATGGCTACTTCTACTTCAGCTGACGGGCAACTCTTGTGGACATGTAGTAATGAATTGATTCTACAGCATTCTTCCGTAAATGAGATCCGTGGTTCTTTGTCATGCGATGATACATGTCAAACACTCAATACTGATAGATGTGTTCAGTGTGGGCTCAAAGAACTAGCCAAGGGTGGTGTGAAACCAAAGATGGCAGTACTTAATGTGATGACAGGGCAACCGGGGGATTCAGATTGGGCAAATGTCGCGGGTAATTCTATAGACGTTGAGTCTATATGGGAAGGTATGTATGCACGTTATTATAGATTGTCTCAAAGTGGAAATACGTCTGACCCTGGTTATATGGGGAGTGGCGCTTTGAAAGATGTTACACCATATACAGACCAACATATGGTTGCCTCTGGTGATAATGGCACTCTAAGTCAGGATGCATGGGGTATTGAAACAAATAAGCAGTGTTCTGATTTTTACAGTATTTATTATAATAAGAATACTATTAAACAAAAATTTTTTGGTGGCAGTGCCACTCTTACAGACTACTTAGCGAGCGGTAGTTATTTCCCATATCCAGTTGATGGCGAGGCAGGAGTAGTGGAGCGCGATTTCGTCGTATCTCCCGCAGTCAAATCCGGAGACATACGCGTGGTCGTGCGTTGGGATAGAAGCAAGGATCCCAGTGTTGATTTTGCCGGAGCATTTTGGCGAGATGGAAATGGCTTCTCTTCGTATTCAAGTGCGTTGAGCAATTCCAAATTATGCAGAGCTATAACTCTTGCTACAGACGGATATTGGAAACCGGATCCTGTTGATCCTGCTTGTGTTTCAAATATAGATAAAGCGTGGACACATTTTTATGTCAAAGGTAATGACATAGGAGTACAGTCATATACATTTAGTCTTGATGGCAATACGAATCATAAGGCTATAGGTTTTGTCGTTATGTCGCCCAATGGTCCTATAGGTCAGTATCTTGATTATGACATATGGGTAGATGTATATTTACCGTATGCCAACCAAGTGCCCGCCTATTCTATATATAAGCCAGCAACATTTCATATTAGCCAAGCAGAGTCATCAGACAACACAATGTCTTTGTATTGGCATGTGTTCAATATCGTAAAAGCAGGGAATATATATGTTCCAGTTGATGCATATTCTTCAGACAATAGCGGTGGTACTATAGAAACAGATCTATGTCAGGTTCGTGAAAATATGCCGAGTACTACTAAATGTCAATTTTAGAAAAGGGTAAATAATTTTTATGCACACGACAAGAAATATTTTATTCATAGTTGCTCTTATTTTTCTTTTGGGATTGGGTGTGTTTTACATATTCTTTTTTATGAAGAAACCCATGCCTATACAGCAAACAAATAATGATATACAACAAGTGGATACTACAAATAAGATACAACAGCAGATACAAGAAACAACAGGAATGGACGTATCAATAAATCTAGATGATTTCAAACCCTCATCTCCAAAAGAAATGCCTGAGTGGTATGCCACAGACAAAGATGAAGATGGTCTAACCGATGAAGAAGAACAAAGACTTGGTACAAATGTATGGGAACCAGATAGTGATGGGGATGGATTGCCCGATAAGGTAGAAATAGAGAAATACAAGACAGATCCTATGAAACCAGATAGTGATGGAGATACATACTGGGATGGATTGGAAATTACCAATGGATATAATCCGTTGGGAGAAGGGAAGATATAATAGTCTTCCCAATGCCGTGATTGTAAGATACCATGTAAGAATTCCAAGCGCTGTCTGTACTTTTATGGGATAGTAAATTCATCTAATTCACCTAATTTTCAATTCACCTAATAAAAATTTAAAATCAAAATGCTAAAAAATGTATATTTTTTGAATTTTATTAGATGAGTTAGGTGAATTGCAATTTAGCGAATTTATTAACTGTAAGAGCATAAACAACGCTCATAATTCTAACATTTTTATCCACGTGATTAATTATTATCCTATATTATTCTATGTTTGATGATCAACAACCACAAAATTTGGGCAATGTACCAGGTAATCTCCCTACGGGAGAGCCTGAAGATGTGTTTGCAAATATCGAGCTAGCATCATCTCGTCTAGCAGATGTACCATCCGACCCTGTTGCAGAGGAGCCCCTTGTCCCCACAAGTGCTCTTGGCGCGGGCATTTTGCGTCCCAAAGCAGTGGCTACCCCTACACCATTACCAGATACGTATGGCCCTGTAGAACCCCCTATGCCACCTATGAGACCGTCAACCGTTCCGGTAACGTCTCCAAATACAATCAATCAAACAGACGGTGGTGTGTTAGGGTCAAATAATGACATGGCGCCTGGCATGTTTGATAATGTTGCTCCTTCTATGACTGTGCCACCACCAGGTATGACACCAAATGGTGGTAATCAAAACCAGATGTATGACCTCAAAGAACCTATAGGGAATAAGAAAACTATTTTGTGGATTATTATTGTAGTTATTGTTGTGGTTTTGGGAGCTGGGAGCGTATGGATTTATACATCTTTTATGAGAGACAAAGATACATCTACCAATGACTTTGATGTACCAACCGTGTCAGAGGGTTCTGTAGATGTAGAAAACACAGTCAATACATCGAATTCTTCTCTTGATACACAAAATGGTTCAACACAAACATCTGGACAAGATACGAATACTACGGGTAATAATACTACCGTAGATTTACAAGATAGAATTCTGTTTGGCGAGCCTATAGATACGGATGGTGATGGACTTGATGATGTGCGTGAAGCTGATCTCGACACTGATCCGCTCAATTGGGATACTGACGGAGATGAGCTTGGCGATGGGGACGAGGTCACGATATGGAAGACAGACCCGTTGGATTCTGATACAGATGGTGATACGTATTTGGACGGGGTGGAAATCAAAAATGGGTATAGTCCCACAGGCTCAGGCAAGTTGTTTGAACCACCTACAAGCACTGACGGCATATCTCAATAAATATGTTTTGGAGTAAACACGCGAAAAAAAATAAAGTGTCTTCTTCTGAAGGGGAATTATCCGCCGTTATTTTGACTATTCCTGATATTTTTTATGGTGGGCAAGATCCTACTATTTATCATACTCAAGAAAAAGTAGGCCTGCATAGCAATAATGACATGTCTACATCTGCACAGGTAGACACAAAAAAGATTATACCACATAAGACTTCTATTTTTTCAGGAAAAAAAGTTTGGATTATTGGATCTATCTTTTTGGTTGTGGCCGTAGGTATTATTTCTTGGTATTATATTGCACAGTATCGCGGTGCTCAACAAATGCTCGCGCAGAAAAATCAGACCAACACTACTAGACAAACACAGCAAACGTCGACGACCACCACACGTGAAATTATACCGACTGCGACATCGACGGTGACTGTCACGAGTTCAAATGAATTGCCTCCTGCAACGAGTACACCATCACTTGTGTCTGCTTTTTTTGAGTTTCCTACCTCAGTATCAATAGATACCGCAGATTTGGATAGTGATAGTCTTACTGATATTGAAGAAGAACTTTTTGGCATAGATAGTGGTACGTGGGATACTGATCAAGATGGGTATTATGATGGACAAGAAATATTTAATCTTTACAATCCTAAAGGATTTGCTCCCGTGAAGTTGATTGACTCAGGACTCGTACGAGAGTATATCAATCCTTTGGGGTATCGTATTTATTATCCCTTTTTTTGGCAGGAAGGCGATGTCGATCCACAGGAGAGACAAGTTTTATTTAGTGCTATTTCAGGTGATTATATAGAAGTAAGGGTCTCACAAAAGGAACAGAATCAGTCTTTTGTCCAATGGTTTGGGAGAAATGCTGAGGGGCAACGTTATGCTGATTTGGTTGAATTTGAAAATAGGTTCAAACAAAAGGGATATCGTAGGAAGGACAGTCTCGTTGCTTATTTTGATAGTGATACCTATGTGTATATATGTATATATCACCCAAAGGATAGAGGACCTATTGCTTTTCGTCATGTGATGCAGATGATGTATCAGAGTTTTCGTATTCAAAAGACTGATATAGATATACCAGATCAGGCGCCGTTGCCTGATGCCAATGCGTCAAGCACCACACGTTCGACAAGTACCATTTTTTCTACTGACACGGCTACAAACACACAGCCGGCTATAGGTACAACGTCGACAAATATATAAATAATGTGGAGGAGAATGTTTTGTTTATGGAATGTCTTGTTTTTTCTTCTGTACAACGTGTTGAATTTTCCCGCAAGAAAATTGAACACGTTGTTTTATTTGTACTGAAACAAGTAAAGATAAATGGCTCGGTGAGTGTTCATCTCATAGGTGACAAAAAGATGAGATCACTCAATGCTACATACCGAGGAAAAGACAGTACTACTGATGTTTTGTCTTTTGCCATGGGAGATAATAAAGAGCGTATATATGGTGGAGAAGACGAGCTGGGAGATATATTTATCTCCATTCCACAGATTAGACGCCAGGCATCTACATATAGAGTTCCTTATGCACAAGAATTTACACGTATGCTCGTGCACGGAGTTTTGCACATTGTAGGGTTTGATCACATACATGAAACAGACGCACAAAAAATGTTTTCTTTGCAAGAACATCTTATAACAGAGTGCATATGAATATCAAGAGATTATTTCAAAGTTTTGTAAATGCATGGCGAGGGATCGTATTTACCTTTCGTCATGAACAAAATTTTAGAGTACAGCTTTTATTTTCTGTTATTGTTGTGATAGGCATGTTTTTATTTCATCTGCGTTCGTATGAACGTATCGTTGTGCTTCTTTTGATAATACTGGTCATAGTCCTCGAATTGGTGAATACGACTATAGAAAAATTTCTTGATTTGATGAAGCCACGATTGCATACCCATGTGGAAGTGATAAAGGACGTGATGGCTGCTGCCGTACTTATTGCCTCGGTTGGTGCTTTGATTATTGGATGTATTATTTTTATACCACATATTATAGTTGAGTTGTCAGTATTTTCATGATATACTGCTCATAGCATATATAGTATTTATAGTATGGCGCGTAATAGGACATATACCGAAATAGTAACAGGCCTTGATGTAGGATCAAGCAGCGTTCGTGTTGCCGTAGGTCAGCTTGTGGTGTCAAAAGATCATCCACAACAACTTCAAATTGTTAGTTCGATCGAGGTGCCTTCTGAAGGTATACAAAAGGGCCAAATCACGAGTATTGAAGATACTGTTTCTGCTGTTTCCAATGCTTTGGAGCAGGCCGAAAAAATGGTGGGAGTTCCTATAGAACATGTCTGGGTTGGTGTTTCTGGTAACCAGATTATTTCACAAGAGAGTAAAGGAGTCATCGCAATATCTCGTACAGATGGGGAAGTTGCTGAAGAGGATATTGACCGGGCAGTAGATGCTGCAAAAGCGATATCTACGCCTCTTAATTATGAAATTTTACATGTATTACCTCGCAGTTTTAGTGTGGATGGACAAACAGGAATCAAAGACCCGGTAGGGATGACAGGCATACGACTTGAAGTGGATACGAAGATAATTCATAGTGTAACATCTCATATAAAGAATTTGAGTAAAGTAGTATATCGCGCTGGAGTGGATATAGATGATTTTGTGTTGTCTATATTGGCTGCAGGAGAGGTAGTGATCAACAGCCGACAAAAAGAGCTGGGATGCGTAGTGGTAAATATTGGCGGTCCTACGACGAGCATGGTTGTATATGAAGATGGAGATGTTCTTCATACATCAGTCATACCTATTGGTTCGTCTCATATTACCAATGATTTGGCTCTGGGGCTCAAGACATCTATTGATGTGGCTGAGAGAGTCAAAAAGGAATATGGTGAATGTGTGAGTAGGGGCATCAATAAAAAAGAAATTGTTGATTTGAAGGATGTTGGTGCAGATAAATCAGAAATAGTGACCAGATATTATATTGCTCAAATTATTGAAGCACGCGTGTCTGAAATTCTTGAAAAAGTTGATGAAGAACTTGCGTCTATTGAACGTAGCAATATGTTGCCCGCAGGAGCTGTTTTCATAGGAGGCGGTTCAAAAGTAAATGGCATTATAGATATAGCTAAGCAAGTGCTTTCGTTGCCTGCCCAGCTTGGGTATCCGCTCGGTGTAGATAGTATATCAGACAAGATAAGTGATATCTCATTTGCGCCAGCTATAGGATTGGTAAAGTGGGGGAGCGCGTTAACACACGATGGAAAGCGTAAACCATTTATGTCGAATTTTAAGGGGAAGATGAGTGATAGAGTTAAAGGGATTTTCAAGAGTCTCATACCATAGAATATTGGTTATATTGTTTTGTAGCGTATATATACGTCTAAAAGACGTTTTTTTGTTATTTATTATGGTACACACTTTATAGTGCTTGACACTCTTGGCCAAAACTTATAAACTATGAGTATTGAATACATATATTTTCCAAATACTATTTATTTGAATACAGATTGTGTTCAAATAAATATCTAGGGAGTTGACTTTACACTTAGAATAAAAACGTATGCCACAAATAAAACCAGATGTCGAAACATTCGCTAAGATAAAAGTTGTAGGTGTGGGAGGATCAGGAGGTTCAGCAGTCAATAGGATGGTCGAAAGTCGCATACGCGGTGTTGATTTTTTGGCATTGAATACAGACGTACAGGCCCTTCACCACAATAGTGCCCAAAAGAAATTGCATATTGGTAAGACAGTCACCCGTGGGCTTGGGGCCGGTATGGATCCAGACAAAGGCAAACGAAGCGCGGAAGAAGCACAAAATGAAATTAGAGAAGCACTCAAAGATACTGACATGATTTTTATTACATGTGGACTTGGTGGTGGCACAGGATCAGGAGCGGCCCCTGTCGTGGCAGAGATAGCTCGCGATATGGGTATACTCACGGTAGCTGTAGTGACGAAGCCATTTTCTTTTGAAGGTCCACAACGAAAAATGATCGCTGATAGGGCATATGAAGAATTAGTGAGAAGTGTAGACACTATCATTACTATACCCAATGATCGAATTCTTCAAATTATTGACAAGAAGACATCACTCCTTGATGCATTCAAGATTGTGGATGATGTTCTGCGTCAAGGTGTGCAGGGTATTTCTGAGTTGATCACGGTTCCAGGTCTTATCAATGTCGATTTTGCTGATGTAAAGACTATTATGAGTGATACAGGATCTGCGCTTATGGGTATAGGTGTTGGCACAGGAGACAATCGTGCAGTCGAAGCAGCCAAAGCTGCTATATCAAGTCCGCTTTTGGAAATATCTATTGACGGAGCGCGCGGTATTTTATTCACTATTACTGGTGGCACTAGTCTTGGTATGCAAGAAGTCGCAGAAGCAGCAAAAGTTATCACAAGTTCAGCTGATGACAATGTACAGGTAATCTTTGGTGCTGTAGTGGATGAACATATGGGCGAAGATGTGAGGGTTACTGTTGTTGCAACTGGATTTGAAGATCGTGAGCGAGAAAGTGTTGTCAATGCTGATTCAAAGAATGCTGGGCTTGATGTATTTACTGCAAAACGCCCTAAATTTAAATCAAATTTATTTACCAAACGTCATGAGATGCCTGAGGAAGAAAAAGAAGAAGCGCCACAGCCACCGGTTGCTACATTTACGAGAAAATCAGTTGGTAATGATATGTTTCAATCTACTATTCCACAGACGCCAAAGATTCCATCTGCGTCAGAAGAAGATGACGACTTAGAAATTCCAGCATTTATCCGTAAGAAAATGGGAATGTAAGTCAATTCATACACAGTATATAAAAAAGTCCTCTCAATTTGAGAGGACTTTTCTTATATGCAGGTGAATGATATACTAGATGTGCTCTATATTTAACTGAAGTTTTTTGCTTAATCAATATGTATTGTCCAGTTTGTCGTTCAAAAGAGACAAAAGTGGTGGATTCTCGCGTAACACACGAAGGCACCATGATCCGCAGGAGACGAGAGTGTGTTACTTGCCAATATCGTTTTTCTACAGTCGAAGAAATGGAACTTCTCGATATTGTGGTAGTAAAGAATGACGGACGCAGGGAATCATATTCACGCACTAAGTTGGAACGCGGTATTATACATTCTCTTGCCAAAAGACCTTATACCCAAGATTTTTTTGATCGGATGATTCATGGTATTGAACGTGATATTTACAAAAAAAATAAGCGAGAAATTACCAGCAGAGAAATAGGTGAGATCGTCATGAAGCATTTGCGTAAGTTTGATAAGGTAGCATATATTAGATTTGCATCCATTTACCGCGCTTTTGAAGATGTGAATAAATTTCAAAAAGAAGTGCGTTCACTACAAAAAAAAACCAAATAATATATTAACTTTGTGATTTTATGTCTCAGCATACACATAAGAAGCATGAGTCTCCAGAGGAGGCAATGCCCCAAAAGACAGTAGGTGATGAAGAAAAACACGGCATAGATATCCAACAAAATTCTGCCACGATAAACGATTCTTCACAGACACACGGAGAATTAAAGGATTTGATTGAAAAAAATATCAAATGGTCGCAGGTTATCTATAACCAAAATAAGAAAATAAAGCATCGTCTCACGCTCATGGTTGTTGGAAGCTATCTACGTCTCGTCCTTATTCTGGCCCCTATTATTCTTGGTATTATTTATCTGCCCCCGCTTCTCAATAATTTATGGAATCAATATAGTGATTCGCTTGGTTTGCAAGGAGTCTCTTTTTCAGAAATATCAGATTTGTTGAAAACACGCACAGGTGGCACGCAAATACAAATTGATGCTAACCAGTTGCAAGAATTATTGAAACAAAACACTCCAAATAATAGCAGGTAAAGTATATACGTATGACGCCATTTCAAAAGTCTGTGTATCGTGCCACTATGCGGGTACCCAAAGGCAGCGTAACAACATATGGGCGTATCGCTAAGTCTATTGGTTCACTAGGAGCAGCTCGTGCAGTGGGCAATGTACTCAATAAAAATATTGATACAGTCCATATCCCATGCCATCGGGTGGTTTGTGCCAATGGGAAGGTTGGTGGCTATGTACATGGCCAAAGAGAAAAAATAAGGAAATTACGTCATGAGGGTGTCGTAATTAAAAAAGGACGCGTAGACGAGAGTCATATAATAGATGTATAAGATATAAAAATTAGCCAGTATGTTGGCTAATTTTGTTTGTATAGAGAGTTCTAATAATTGAATGTATATATTTTGTTGTCACTCAAGACAAATATACTTTTATCTTCTTCTGATACTACCATATCTGATATATTATTCCACGCATCATTTGTATATTGACTTACGAAGTTTCCATCTTTGTCTATAATGACGACGCGTTTATTTGTTGGTTCTGCTATGTATATGCTATCTGTGTCCGCGTATGTCCATATATTTATTGGATTTTGGAGGACTGGGTCAAGACCAGTGATTGAGAAAGTTTGTTCAGTACTGGCATAGAATTTGAAGATGGTCCCATCTGCATTGAGCACATAGATATCACCATCTACTGCGAGGGCAACTGCAGATGCAAGAGAATTTGTTTTTGAGGAAATCCAAGGAGTGCCGCGGTCATATCCTGTTTGTGTCGGGTTGTGTTTGTAGATTTGGTCTCGGTCTTTACTCAATGTGTATATCCGTTGGTTGTATATGGCAAGGTCAGTAATAGATGGATTGTCAGCATCGTACGAGATATCTTTGACTGACAAGGCGCGTGTTTCTTTGTTATATTCGACAATACTATTGGTATCCTTTATAAAAACAATTTTGTCATTTTCTTTTGGTACGTCGGCGCGTCCGATATGTTTGATAGTATCGTGCGATATAGTATCCAATTGTTTTGTAATTGGATCTACACTGTAGAGAAAATCATCGTCAGGGCCAAATGCAATAATTTTGTCATCGAGATACGCTAAGTATAGCGCATGCGCCTGTGGGTTGGTTTGTGTTAGATCCGCAAGCATTTCTGTGTCGACCATTGTTATTTTTCTTAATTTTATAAGTAGACCATCTATCGTATCATACAATGTTCGTGCTTGGTTTTGGTCCTCTTCTTCTTTTTGGGGTAATGTATCCGCTAATCGCCGTGCTTCTTGTAATATACTGAGTGCCTTGTCTTCCTCCCCATAGAGTATGTGGGCTTCTGCCTCGTGTGTTTTTTCCTCAATGTTTTGGACAAGATTTGTATATTGAATTTGCTTCGCTTCACGATTTTCTTTTATTTTTATGTAGATTATACTACCCGCGAGGATCACTGCAAATACGATGAGCGCAATAAATAATACTCTGCTCACCATCCCCATGTTTTCTATTTGTTCTTGTTTTGTACGGACATACGACCTTGTTTTGTCTATGATGAGAGAGCGCTGTCCATTTCTATTGGTGATGAGGAAAAATAGATGGACCAGTATTGCCCCCATCCATAGTATTATTTTTTTTGCAACAAAATAAAAACCTGTGGCTATGACAACGATAGAGCGCCCGACCATAATAAGGATTTTTTCAGTCAGTTTTTCTTGAGGTTGTCCTTCAGATGGGCGATAATTTGTCTCCACTGCGCCGTGACGGATTTTTTTGGTAGTATCTTTGTTTCTCTTTTCTGCTTTTTGTGCTCGGGATGATCCGTGTTGCTTCAGACGTGATAGGAAATTCTGTGTACCTTCTCTCACATGCTTGAGAAGAGGAGGCGAGAGGGTTTCTTCGGTTGTACGGGCTGTATTTAGAAAATTGTTCATTGAGGCCTGGGATCCTATATCTACTGATTCTTTTTTGTATAGGGGAGTGTCTCGAGGTATTGTTTTTGGTATGTGAAACAATACACCTCCAAATGAATATTTGTTTGATAGACTTTCAAGTACTTTGGTAATATGCGCAGTACTTTGTCGTGTTGTCCTGTTTTGGAGTATTTTGCGGACCCGATCAGAAGAGAAATAGTCGTCTACATGTGGTGTCGCAATATATACGTAGTCACCGGCATTGATAACACCTTCTACGACGGCTGAGAAAAGCTGAGTGTGTGTGTCAGCACTTTCTTCTATAATTGAAGTTTCTTTTATTTCCTCATGAGACGCATAGTATAGTATGGCCTTGGGAGAACCATGATAGGCAAGTACGAGACGTCTATTTTGCAAGATACCGACAATAGAATGCACTACGCTATTTGGGTAGTTGAGTACATGATGGCTTTGTTTGTTGATATCCTGGAGTATGTGTTCAAAAGTGTTTTCAGTAAAGTCATTTGTTTCATAATATTGACTTTCTATAGTATCGATGATTTCCTGAAGTTGTGTAATTTGCTCTGGGTGGTTATTCGTTACCTCTACTAGCGCAAAAAAATAACCCCGTTCTTTTTCTTCTTCGGTTACTGGCTCCGCGATATGGAGTAATACATGTGAAGCTTGTTGGTCACTTCCTTCTACAAAAAATTCTTGAATTTCCAATTTATTGTCCATATATAAAAACAAGACCTCTTTGACTTTTGGTGTCACTATTATTATACTATACTTCGTAAAAGCTTAAAAGGCCTGGGAGGTTTAAAAGTCTTGGGAAAGTCTTTTGAGCCTTTTAAGCTTCATAAGCCTTTTAAGTCTTTTCTATATGCTTGAACAACTATTTGGTTCAAAGACCAGATTGAAATTATTACGTGTCTTTTTTCGAGAGCCAGAACAATCTTTTTTTGTGCGTGAATTATCCCGCCATGTTGGCGTTCAGATCAATGCTATTCGTCGTGAGCTAGAATTACTTTTGAGACTTGATATTATCCAAGAGAAAGAGGAAAAAAGAAAAAAAGAAGAAGTAGCAGAAACTGGCGAGGCAGGGGCGACACTACGTAGATATTACCAGCTCAACCCCGATTCTATTATCTGTTCTGAACTTCAGGCGCTTTTGCTCAAAGATACGATTATAGATCAAAAAGAATTTATAAAAGAACTTGAAGAAAAAACTGGTGATATAAAACTCCTTGTACTTACGGGGAGGTTTACGAGTGCCCAAAAGGCGCCAACAGACATACTTATTGTAGGGAAGATTAAACCTCGCGCCTTAGCCAAGATAGTTGAACAATACGAAAAGAATCTTGGATTTGATATTAGATATACGGTCATGAGTAAGGATGAATTCACCGATCGCAGGTATGTGATGGATAAATTTATATATGGAGTTTTTGAAGCAGACCATTTGAAGGTGGTGAATGATTTAGGTGTCTGAGATACATAAGATAAATAAAATCCGAAATTCTAAACTCTAAATCCGAAACAAATTCAAACTATCAAAATCCTAATGTCCAAAAAACAATCGCGTTTAGAGTTTTGTTAATTTATATTTTGGTTATTGTTTAGGATTTCGAGCTTAGTGCTTAATTTATCTTATGTATTTACTTATAGATATGTCTATTCGCGACAGCATTCATCTTGCTTTGTTTAATGCTGATTCGCGAGAAGATAAAGTATTTGAGGGTCGTAATCGCGAGCTTCTTTTTTGTATTGATCAACTAGTAAAAAGTAGAAAGTTAAAAGTAGAAAGTGAAGAAATAGAGGGGATTATAGTGGTAGTTGGCGCTGGGTCGTTTACGAGTACACGGATTGCATGTGTGGTGGCAAACACGTTTGCGTATGTAAAACAAATTCCACTGTTAGCTATTTTGATTGAACGGGTGGATCAGGTTCAGGAGTTGATTCCAGAGTTATTGAAACAACCAAAGGGACAATATATTTCAGCAACATATAGCGGGGAGCCGAATTTGGGGAAGAAGAAAATATGAAGCAACTTCATCTCATCATCCACGGCAAAGTACAAGGAGTATTTTTTCGTGAAACAACAAAAGAAAAAGCTCAGGAATTAGGTTTGTTTGGATATGTAAAAAATATGTCCAATGGCACTGTTGAAGTGGTTGTGGAGGGAGATGAGGAACGATTGAAAAAGCTACTCAAATGGTGTAAGATAGGGACCCAGTACGCTAAAGTAGATAAAGTTGTGGAAGAGTGGGATGATGCAGTTGAAGTAAGTTTTAAAGATTTTAGAATAGTCTAGTAAATTTTCAATTCACCTAATTATCTAATTCATCTAATAAAAATCAAAATGTCTAATTTGCCATTAGAAATTTTATTAGGTGAATTGGAAATTAGACAATTAGGTGAATTTTCTATTTATGTTATCCGATTACCAACGCTATCGCCTTTATGAAATTTTGCCAGGTTTGACTATTTGGCTTACCTTGGTATTAGGTATATTGCTTTCATTTAGTAAACCATTATGGATGATTTATTTTATCATTCTTTTTGATATTTATTGGGTTTTGAAAGTTATAAATTTTGCGTTTTATTTGACGATTTCCTGGATACGATTTCATCGAGTTAGAAAAGTTGATTGGAAGGACGCACTCCAACATGAGATTCCGAACTATGGCACGAAGCGCCATGTAGTATTTTTGACGGTGTACAATGAAACATGGGATGTAGTAAAAAGTGCTATTCAAAGTGTGAGTAATGCTTGTTATGATCATAGTAAATTCACTATCGTCGTAGCAGGAGAAGAAAAAAATAAAGAACATTGTGAATATATTTTTTCACAGGTACGACAGTATTTTGGCACTTGCTTTGCACATGTCATTTTTACATTGCATCCCACTGGTTTGATCGGAGAAATACCAGGTAAGGGGTCAAATTTGCATTTTGCTGAGCAACAAATGAAAAAATTTATTGATGAACACGCGTGGAATTATGACGACATTATCGTCACGGTGTTCGATATAGATACCGTATGCCACCCGCAATATTTTGCGTATCTGACCTATTTGTATTGTACGCATCCAAATCCTACACGATCTTCATTCCAACCAATTGCGCTATACAACAACAACATGTGGGAATCCCCATCAATTTTGCGTATTATGGCATTTAGTACCACATTTTGGACGATGATGAGTTTGGCTCGTCAGGATTCGCTGGTCACGTTTTCATCTCATTCTATGAGTTTTCGTGCGCTAGCAGATGCAGGATTTCATGAGAAGCGTATTGTGAGTGAAGATTCGCGTATCTTTTACCAATGTTTCCTTGCATATGATGGTAAATATGAAGTAACGCCCATGTATCTGCCCGTATCTATGGATACGGTGCGAGATAGTACTTGGTGGCAGAGTATAAAAAATTTGTATCGTCAGCAACGTCGTTGGGCGTGGGGAGTAGAACACGTGCCTTATTTGCTTTGGGAATTTAGGAAGAAAGGCAGACGTATTCCTCTATGGAAAAAATGTAAGTGGTTATTTGTTGAATGGGAAGGGAAGTGGTCATGGTGTTTGGCTGCTCTTATTATTACCATTTTGGGGAGGTTGCCTCTATGGGTGGCAGGACCTGCGGTGAGGCAGAGTGCTTTATTTTTCAATGCTCCTCATTTACTTGAAGTACTTATGCTCATGGCTATGACAGGTCTCATGCTTTCTGCTATACTAAGTATCCCTCTACTGCCCAAAAGACCAGAAGCACACTCGAGACATATATATATCATTATGCTGCTGCAGTGGGTTCTTTTACCCGTTTCTATGATTCTTGTCGCTGCAATTCCTGCGATTGATGCAGTGACCCACCTCATGATGGGGAAATACCTAGGATTCAATGTTTCACAGAAAAAAAGAAATATAAAATTAGAGGTTTAAAGCAAAAAATTATGGATTATCGTATTCAGCAACAAAAGCCTCGCAAGTGGCCGTGGATTCTCCTTATATTTTTTTTGATTGTGTGTGGCACAGGCTGGTATGCATATACATGGTTGAAGAATTTGACCCCAGAAAAAATTTTACAATCAGATTTTGTTATAAAGCAAGTACAAAAACAACTTGGTGAAGATAAGGCTGAGTTATTTGAATTACTTCCTGATCTACTTGGTTTCACTGAGCCGAAGACATATCTGATTTTATTTTTGAATAATACAGAATTACGACCAGGTGGAGGATTCATAGGTTCGTATGCAACGATTACCATGGACAAAGGTAGTTCGCATATCCTAGTGGTAGAAGGTAGTGAACGATTGGATGCACGGGCACCAGAATCTTTTAATCCTGCTCCCGTACCAGTACTTGCTAGTCACCTCAAAGTAAATAAATGGTATTTTCGTGATAGTAATTGGTCTCCTGATTTTGTAGCGAGTTCTCAAAAGGGTCTTGAGTTATATGCAGGTGAGGGTGGGGTGGCCACAGAAAATATAGACGCTGTTGTGGGGATTACTACTACAGTGCTTGAAGAATTGCTACGCATCACTGGACCTATTACGGTGCAAGGATTTACATTTACGGCAGACAATGTCGTAGAAGAACTGCAGTATGAAGTGGAGTATGGATTCAAAGATAGAGATGTTTCTTTTGAAAATAGGAAACAAATTATAGAGCCATTTATGCGTGCGCTTATGGATCATGTGACCGATTCACTATTCAAAAATGCAGATGCGTATGCGCAATTATTTGATACATTGGTGAGTGAAAAGCATGTATTCATATACGCGAAAGATGAGGTATTGCAACAAAAAATGGATGAGCATGATTGGTCTGGAAGGATGCATGAGACATCAGGTGACTATCTTATGTGGGTGGATGCCAACCTGGCTGCTTTGAAGACTGATCTCGCGATAGACAGACATCTCTCGTATACGGTATCGCTTCGTCCACCTGCACACGAATCAGAAAAATTTTATTATCTTGCAAGCGCAAAGATGACCTATACGCATAGTGGATCTTTTGATTGGCGTACGACGCGATATAGGACATACGCACGTGTGTATGTACCGCTTGGATCCCAGTTGGTATCTACCATAGGCGCTATGAAGTGGGACAGGACTGCAGGTGAAGGACCTGTAGATCAGGGTATTGAAAATGGCAGACAATGGTTTGGTGCTTTTGTGGCTATAGAGCCGGGTCAAGTTGGTGAAATACAGTTTATATACAAATTGCCTGAATCAGTCGAGCGCATGATTGACACAGGTATGTATACTTTTTTTGTTCAGAAACAGCTGGGGACTATTGGCCATGATTTGACGCTTGACCTTGATTTTGGTAAAACTATTAAGGCAGCAAAGCCGGGAGAAGTCGAAGAGAAGTGGAATGACTCGAAGTATGAACTGAGTACGGATTTGAGGGTAGATAGGGAATTTAGTGTTAATTTTTGAAATTATGAAAAAGGTTGGTATTGATCTTGGTACAACTAATATACTTGTCTATATCCCCAAACGGGGTATTGTTGTCAATGAACCGAGTGTTGTTGCTATATCAAAAGAAGATAGAAAGGTATTGGCTGTGGGTGCAGAGGCAAAAGAAATGATTGGTCGTACACCAGATACTATTATTGCTGAGCGTCCTCTCAAAGACGGTGTTATCGCGAGTTACAAAACTACTGAAGCTATGCTGCGCTATTTTATCAACAAAGCTATTGGTGGTATGCGGCTTTTTCGACCTGAAGTAATGGTAGCAGTACCTGCTGGTATCACATCTACTGAACGTCGTGCAGTCGTAGATGCTGCTATGGCTGCTGGCGCAAAAGCTGCATATATTATCAAAGAACCTATTGTTGCTGCGATTGGGGCGGATATCCCTATTGGATCTGCATCAGGACACATGATTATAGATATTGGTGGAGGCACTGCAGAGATAGCCGTATTATCTCTCGGGGGTATTGTGTCAGTTGGTTCAGTGCGTATCGGAGGAAATAAATTTGATCAGTCTATCGCAGAACATATTCGTCGCAAGCATGGTTTGGCCATCGGAGAGAGAAGCGCCGAAGAGGTAAAAATAAATATAGGTTCAGCAATGTTTATGGATCAGCCTCTGTTTATGGAAGTGAAAGGACGTGATATGATCTCTGGTCTCCCGCGTACTGTTAGTGTAACATCAGATGATACGACCGAGGCTTTGCAGCATGATTTGGAAGGATTGGTAGAGGCAGTCAAAGAGGTCTTGCACAAGACACCGCCTGAGTTGTCCGCTGACGTAATGGATAAGGGGATTATGATGTCTGGTGGATCAAGTTTATTGCGTAACTTAGATGAGCTTATAGCACAAGCTATCGGGGTAGCTACTTATGTTGCAGAAGAGCCATTGCTCTGCGTTGCAAAAGGGACAGGTATTGCGCTTGAAAATTTAGACAATTATAAACGTTCAATTCTTTCAACTAGATAATTTAATTTATTCCAGGGTGGCGCCTGTCTTCGCTAAAGCTACGCCAGGTAAGTTAGCTTTGATGAAGATGGAATATTCGCCAACCGGAGGTATAGCCCTCGATCCGCCCTAGGCGGAATGACCGTGTGTGATTCATGGGCCGACCGTATAGTCGGGATCCCGATTAATTTTGGGATGCCATATTGCGTTCCCGCGTGATATGGTAGTAAGGAAATATATATGAAAAAGACGTATATCGGTGCGCTGTGCATCATGCTCGCAGCATTTTTGTGGGCATTCGATGGTGTGGTATTCACGCCATGGATTATGGAATTGGGTTTATTTGATGTCCCTACTATTGTTTTTATGCTTCATGCGACAGCAAGTATATTTCTGTCGTATTTTTATTTTACCAGAAGATTTGAACTCAAAAATTTAAATAAAAGAGATTGGGTTTCTTTTGTATTGGTCGGCATATTTGGCGGGTCCCTGGGCACTATGGCAATTGTTGCTGCCATACTTATGGTATATAGTCATGGTCTCAATATTGCAGTAGTATTGTTATTGCAAAAATTACAGCCAGTTTTTGCTATTCTTCTTGCATTTTTTATACTGAAAGAGCGTCCACATAAACAATTTTATATCTGGGCACTAATTGCGATTGTCAGTAGTTATTTTGTCACGTTTGGATTTGAAAAACCGAACTTTGATGCGACAGGCATGTTTATTCCTGCATTACTTGCTCTTGTCGCCGCATTTTCTTTTGGTTCGTCAACTGTGTTTTCCAAACATGCGGTGGCCAAAGTAAGTCATGGTATGGGCACAGCACTGAGATTTTTCATGACAACAGCTGTCATGCTTGCACTAGTAGTTGTCATTTCCTTGCTCAAGATAGCTGGATTGGATATAAGTTATCTTGGGTTTGGCGGGTTTGGTTTTATTACACACAAGCTTGTTGGATTATTTTTGCTTATTGCGTTCACTACCGGTGGCACTGCCATATTTATTTATTATTATGGACTCAAAAAAGTTACTGCGACGCAGTCAACAATGTACGAACTTATTTTTCCCGTGAGTGCAATTGTCCTCGAATTTATTATCCGTGACAAGGTATTGTCCAAAGGTCAGTGGTTTGGTACTATTATTATGCTTGTAGCATTATTTTTTATTGTACGATTACATACTACGTATGATACTGGGGATAGACGCATCGAGAGCCAATAATATACAAAAGACAGGCGTAGAATGGTACGCCTTTCATGTTATACAAAAATTAAAACAACAAACACCTCGCGATATGCGGGTTGTTTTGTATACAGATAAACCCTTGCAGGGTGAGATTGCTGATCTGCCTGAAGGGTGGACACAAAAAGTACTCACATGGCCACCTAGAAGGTTGTGGACGCAGATTAGGTTGAGTTGGGAAATGCTCGTGCATGCACCTGATATATTATTTGTTCCTGCGCATGTAATGCCTTTGACTCACCCAAAGAAAACTGTGGTAATGATTCACGATATTGCGGCAATAAAGTTTCCCAGAAGCTATAATTGGTTTGAACGATGGTATAGTCTTTGGTCAGCGCGTTTTGCTTTGAAACATACATGGAAAATGATTGTGCCGAGTGAGTTTGTGAAAAAAGAACTGTGCACGGCAGCACTACAGCACGGCAGCACTACAGCACAAGAAAAAATTAATGTGGTATATCATGGGTATGATGAGAGATACAAAAAGATTGACGATGGAATTGAAATTGAAAAAATATTGAAAAAATATTCAATTGAAAAGCCATTCATCATGAGTGTTGGGAGGCTTGAAGAGAAGAAAAATACGGTGAGGATTATTGAAGCATTTAATAAATTAAAAATTGTCCTAGACCCGGATCTAAGGGTTTCGAAACTCGAAACTCGAAACTCGAAATTATTGCTCGTTGGCAAACCAGGGTATGGTTTTGAAGCAGTAGAACGTACAATTAACGAAAGTCCCTTTAAAAACGACATTATTACTCCAGGTTTTGTGCCAGAAGAAGATCTTCCCTATCTTATGAATGCGGCAGAGGCGTTTGTGTTTCCGAGTTTGTACGAGGGCTTTGGGCTTCCTATACTCGAAGCTCTGTCCTGTGGCACGCCAATCGTCGCATCAAAAGGGTCAAGTCTTGAAGAAATTGGTGGAGATGCGTGTGTTTATGTTGATCAGATGGATAGTGAAGATATCGCGCGTGGAATCAGTGAAATAATGCAGAATGATGAATTAAAAATGATGAATATCAAAAAAGGGCTAGAAAGAGTGAAAGAATTTTCATGGGAAAAATGTGCAAGGGAAACACTCCATCACTTGAACACCTAATCACCTTATCATCAGTTGGTCATTAGATAATTTTTTTAAATAAAACACCTTGTTACGGTGTTTTTGAATGTTTGAATGTGGTCGTCCGGCGCGTCACAGAACCCTAGGTAGGGAACTGGACGCGCCGGCCGGGGTCGGAAGCCAGTCGAACGCCGCTCTAGTCGAGCGTGCAGAGAACCTTGACTCCCAACTTGACGTGCCCCTTGTCGTCCATGACGAACTCGACGCCCTCCATGGGCCGGAGGGTGTAGTAGCCGGGGTCGAGGACCTTGAAGTCGTTCGCGGCCCATGCCACGAGGACGATGGCCTGGGGGATGAAGAAGCCCAGTCCATGGGGGGTTAGTTCGTGTGCGGGGGAACTCATCGCTTCGAACATCCCTCGGATCTGACCGAGGAATCCTTCGCCCCACGTCCGGCACATAGGACTAGAGTACATGATCTCCATGGCCTCGAGCATGGAGGGTCCGTCGATCTGCTGTGATGCCGCGATCCCCTCACTTCTCATACCCCACATGATGGGCATGATTTCCGGTTCGGTCTCGGCGTGCGCGTCCAAACACCCCGCCAAGAATCCGATGACCGTCTGCATCTCTACCACGCTCGGGCCGTGGAAGATGAAGTCGTAGTCTTGACAACAGAGCTTGCCTTCGATACGGGCTTGGGCCAGCCCGCGGAGGCCGAGAGTTCCATTCGTGCCGTCTGTGACGGCTGGGGTTCGGAGAATCAGATTTTTTTCGGACACTTAGAGAGACTTCTCCTTTTCCCTCGCAGTCGACGACGTGTCGAACTCGCAAAGGAACAACATAATATAACTTATTTTGGTTGGTTTGTCAATCGTTACAAGTTGCAGGTTTTAGGTAAGCTTAGTTATTCCAGCCCTAGGCTGGTCCGCCTTGGGCGGAAGGTTTTAGATTACTGCTTAGGGCTTACAAACTTTTTTATTGCTGCGTTGTATGTTGTACATTGAGTCTAATTATGCTACACTAAGCATATATGAATGATATTATTGGCCACACAGAAATATTGAATTTTTTTGATACTATTATTACACAAGGTCGTCTAAGTCATGCTTATTGTTTTGCTGGACCAGAGCATGTAGGCAAGCAGACAATAGCGCGTGAGCTGGCTGCGCGTATATTACATATAGATCGTGATAGACTTCACACGTCTCCAGATTTTACCTATATCGAACGCATACCCAATGAAAAGACAGGCAAAATGAAGAAAGATATCAGTATTGAACAGATTCGTGATGTCGTGAATGTCTTGTCACAACGTGCATTTTATCCGAATGGTTACAAAGTAGTTATTATCGACCACGCTGAATTCATGAGTACAGGAGCTGCTAATGCACTTCTGAAAACTCTTGAAGAGCCAAAAGAAAAAACTGTACTTTTCCTCATTACATCAGATGAGAAGAGATTATTACCGACTATACAATCAAGATGTCAGATAATTTATTTTACGCTTGTTGGTGCACAGGAAATACTGTCTGCACTTCGCACACGCAATGTAGATGATGCCGAAACAATAGCGCAAGAATCGAGTGGTTTGCCTGGCAGGGCAGTGTATTGGTGTGAACATAGAGACAGTTATGAAGCCTATACGCGAGAAATTGAAAGATTTAATAAATTGTTTGGTACTTATTTTTATGAAAAGTTAGGACTTGTCGAAGAATTGTTTGGAGATAAAGTTGACCATATTGTTGCACGTGATCATCTCCAAGATGTATTGGGGATATGGCAATTACAAATTCCTCGCATTGTTTCATCAGGTATAGTACGTCCTGAGATGGCAGGACAACTATACGAAGATATTGGACATGCGCGTCTCATGCTAGAGAAGAATGTACATCCACGCCTGCTTGTTGAACATATTTTATTACAATTACCATAATTTAATCATATATAAAGTATGAAAAAATATTTCATTTATTTTTCCATCGTACTCACAGTACTTGTGGTGAGTGGCCAGGGATGTATGTCTCTCGATGGGGAGACCAAGATAGAGACCTCAGGTCCGGGAGGTATGTTTGTGAGTACTGATAAGGGTGAGACATGGAAGATAATTTCTTCTATGCCAACGGTAGAGGGAGTCAAACAGCTTGATACGATCAGTGTGTATCGTATTGTTGAAGATCCTGCTGATACCAAGGCGATGTATTGGGCATCACGTGAACGAGGATTATTTTATAGTTTTGATGATGGCAAATCATGGCAACGACCAAGTGCCCCTGTAGACAGTGCTTTCATATATGACGTGGCCATAGATCCTGAAAATAGATGTAGTATATATGCGACTAATGGTCGTGCAGTGTACAGGACAGATGATTGTATGCGTTCATGGGTAGAGGTATATCAAGAGGTTCGTTCTGCTGATATTATTACTTCAGTATCATTCAATCCGTTTAAGGCACATCATATATACATCACGGAAAGCAATGGAGATCTTCTCAAGAGTGAAGATTTGGGTCAACATTGGTCTGTTGTCAATCGATTTGGTGTAGATATCCGCGATGTTGAATTTGATGCTCACAAAGAGGGCCTCGTGTATATAGTGACACGATCAAGTGGACTATTTCGTTCACGAGACGGTGGGGTGACCTGGGATAGTACACGGGCAACATTTAATGAATACCCAGGCGCTCTCACCTTTAGACGTTTCCTCATTTATCCAAGCAAATCAGATCAGATATATTGGGTATCACAATACGGTGTGCTTGTATCACGTAATGCAGGAGATGATTGGGAACCTATCAATCTAGTCACGCCACCAGGCAGTGTCGATATATATGGCTTTACAGTAAATCCTTTGAATGACCAAGAAATATATTACACAGGTAGTATTGATTATAGATCTACATTTTATCGTAGTGTGGACGGAGGCAAAACATGGGAGACACGCAAATTGCCTTCAAAACAATTGCCTACCGTATTGCGCGCACATCCTGAAAATGATGGTTGGCTTTATATGGGATTTACTATTCCACCCCAGGATTGATATGTGTTGACAATATATCTAATTGCATGTAGTTTCAATCTATTAGTATAAGTAACAATTTTATGGATCTTATAGAACAAAACAAGGAACATTTTGACAAAGCAATAGAATATCTCAAGCATGAGATCTCAAGTTTGCGCACCGGCAGAGCTACACCAGCACTGGTCGAAGATATCGTGGTTGAAGCATATGGGAGTAGGCAACCTCTCAAAGCTGTTGCGTCTATCTCTGTTGCCGATGCCAAGACGATCAATGTGGATCCATGGGACAAGAGTGTCACACAGGCAGTAGAGACCGCCATACGCAATTCACAGCTTGGTATTAGTCCTGTAAATGATGGGAAGCTTATACGTCTGCCGCTTCCTGAGTTGACTCATGAACGTAGGCAAGAGCTTGTCAAAGTATTGCATCAAAAATTGGAAGCAGCTCGCGTGTCTATTCGTAAACTGCGAGAAGATGTACGCAAGGAAATAGATAATAAAGAAAAGGCAAAAGAAATAGGAGAAGACGACAAATATGGATTGCAAGATGAACTTGAAAAAATGGTAAAAGAATATAATGAGAAAATAAAATTAGTAGGAGAAGAAAAAGAAAAGGAGATCACCACGGTTTAGGTCCTAGGGATTAGGTAATAATATAGGATATGAATATAGGATATGTAATGAGTTTAAGCGTTATAGTATTGATGTTTCTTGTTGGTGGAGGATGTGTCCCAAATGGTGAGGAAAGAGCTCTTGAAACACAAGACTCACAAAACACAGCAGAGGTTATTTCAAATGAGACGCGAAACGAGCCAGCGGATTCTGCTAATATGCAAGAAAAAAATGGATATGCTCAGGCGGGCACTTCATCTGCTACAGGAGATACAGAAGCACAACTATTTGCCAGTTTTGGATGGGAGCGTGTAGCTGATCCGTATCTTCAAGTATCTATTGGATACCCGGTCAACATATATGATGTTGAGCTTGCGAGCAGTCTTACCGACAGTATTGTTAGTAACACCTCTTTGAAACATCCATGGATGAAATTCACACGCAAGAATAGCGATGGGCTGATGCGTATTGAAATTTGGAAATTGAGCGATATGCCTGAACGGCCATTTGGTATTACTGAGCCCGGTGTGGATCCACAGATCGTATTGCCAAAATATGAAGAAAAAGTTATTGGAGGAGAGACGTATGGCATATATATGTTTTTGAATGGCAATACAGATAGGTATGAAGAAATGAAAGCTATTATAGATACGCTTAGATAACAAGTATGCGGATAGTTTTACAACGTGTTTCACACGCACAAGTTGAAATTAATAATAAAACCGTTGGACAAATTTCCAACGGCTTATTATTGTTGATCGGGATTGGAAAAGGGGATAGCGAAGTTCAAGCAGATAAATTAGTAGATAAAATTATTAAGTTGCGTATATTTGAAGATGAACAGGGAAAAATGAATAAAAATATAGTAGATGCAGGTGGAAGTATTTTGGTAGTTTCACAATTTACACTCTATGGAAATTGTTGGGATGGAAATAGGCCAGGATTTGAACTTGCTGCGCCACCAGATGAGGCAAAGAGATTGTACGAATATTTTGTAGAAAAATTAAAGCAGACAGGTATTCACGTTGAGACAGGTCAGTTTGCCACATATATGCACGTGAGTTTGATAAATGATGGACCTGTGACATTTGTGCTTGAAAGTTAAACGGTATGCCAGATATATTTGATGCAATTGTTGTTGGCGCTGGGCCATCGGGGCTCATGACTGCGGGGATTCTTGGGGGGCGGGGCGCTTCTGTACTTGTACTTGAAAAAAATAATGAAGCTGGCAAAAAGATCCTTATGACAGGGAGGGGAAGATGCAATATCACTCAAGCAGAATCAGATATCCACAAGCTCATAAAGGCGTATGGAGTCAACGGACGTTTTTTGTTTTCATGTTTTACGCGGTATAGCCCGCAAGATGTGATGCATTTTTTTGAGGGACGTGGGATAACGCTCAAAGTAGAAGACAAAGGCCGAGTATTTCCGGTAAGTGATCATGCACGCGATGTCGTCTCTGTACTCAAGCAATGTTTGCACGATAATCATGTACAAGTTTTGTACAATGCTATAGTACAACATATAACTACAGGCTCTGAAAATAGTATCACTGTCCATCTCAAGGATAAGAGAACCTATACAACAAAAAATATTGTCATCGCAACAGGTGGTATGTCATATCCGGCCACTGGTTCTACTGGTGATGGTCTCGCATTTGCACGTGAACTGGGGCACACGATAGTGTCTCCCATACCTGCCCTTGTCCCTATCAAGATACGAGAATCGTGGGCAAAACAAATGCCTGGACTGAGTCTCAAAAATGTAGAGCTCATCGCATTGTATGGTGGCAAAAAGATAGCAGGAGGAATTGGTGAAATGCTGTTTACACATACGGGTATTAGTGGACCTCTCGTACTCGACATGAGCAAATATATTATCTCAGCATTGAGAAATGGCGAAGTATCTCTGCGCCTCAATTTGATGCCAGATTTGTCTCCGGCACAGATGGATGACTATATACAAAAGAATTTCAAAAAATATACAAACAAACAATTCAAAAACATGCTTCTCGATCTCTTGCCACGAATGCTTGTTTCCATTATAATCGCTGTCTCAGGTATTGATGGTGATAAGCCTGTGCATAGTGTCACGAGAGCGGAGCGTTTGTTATTGCAAAAACTTTTACAGCATATCCCTATGACTGCTATAGGAGATTTGGGGTATCATGCAGCAATTGTTACAAGCGGGGGCGTGTCTCTCAAGGAAGTCGACCCAAAAACTATGCAGTCAAAAATTCATGACCATTTATATTTCGTAGGCGAGGTTCTCGACATTGACGGACCCACCGGAGGATATAATTTGCAGGTAGCATGGAGTACTGGGTCAGCAGCAGGCACAGCTATAAAGTGGTAATTATTATATATGAATTTAGACATACTCAAAGACATTTTACACACAGAGCCAACATTTCGTTTTCGCCAAGCATGGAAAGCTATTTTTCAAGATCTCATAGAACAGTGGGATGAAAATACCACATTGCCAAAGCAATTGCGTGAGCGATTGCACAGTGAGTGCCCTCTTGAGATATCAGCAGAGATGTTTGGATCGCAAAAAAGTGATTCACAAAAAGCTCTCATCACACTTGAAGATAATGAAAAAATAGAGACAGTTCTGCTCAACCATAGAGACAAACGTCATACCTTGTGTGTATCTACACAAGTGGGATGCGCGATGAAGTGTGCGTTTTGTGCTACAGGCAAGCTTGGTCTCAAACGAAACCTCACAACAAGTGAGATTGTAGATCAGGTGTTGCTTTTTGCACGTTATATGAAGAAGCATACTGAGGATGAACGCATAGGAAATATTGTGTTCATGGGCATGGGAGAACCATTTGCCAATTATACTAATGTCATGTCTGCGATTCGCATTTTGAATGACAAAGATGCATTCAATATTGGCGCGCGACATATCTCTATCTCTACATCTGGAGTAGTGGATGGTATAAAAAAATTAGCTTCAGAAGATCTGCCAGTCAATCTCGCTATCTCACTCCATGCGCCCAATGATGCTCTGCGTTCGAGACTCATGCCGATAAACAAAGTACACAATATAGACAAACTGATGAAAGCAGTGGGGGAGTATGTGAACAAGAAAAATAGGCAAGTCATGTTTGAGTATCTCATGATTGATGGGGTCAATGATACACAGGCTCATGCTACAGAGCTAGCTCTATTCGTGAAGCATCCGCTCTATATCGTGAATCTCATACGCTACAATCCGACCGGGGTATTCGAGCCTTCACGCCCAGATGCTATACGCAAGTTCAAAAATACGCTTCTTCGCGCTGGCGTGAAAGTGACTGAACGCCATGAGTTTGGTCAGGATATAGATGCAGCGTGTGGACAGCTTGCAGGCAAGAGACGTGGGAAGGATTAGATCAATAAAAAAATAAAAACTACTGTAAAAGAGTAGTTTTTTTAATTAACCTATAAACCACCAGCGGAGCTAGTAGATATGTTATATGATTTACTCCTTACTTTTTTGGTACCAAAAAAGTAACAAAAAAGTACCGGGGTGACTGAAACTCGCTATATCGAATTGAAGTAAAAACTCAGGATCTACATGACGCTCAAACAGTCAGTCACCCCGGACCCCTGTGGTGGCAACACTACGATTGTTGAATTACATATCTAGTATATAGCTTGTATATCCAGCAAAACAAAACCACCCTGAGTACTCGGGTGGTAGTTTTTACAAGTGTTTGAAAATAATATTATTCTTTGTCTTCTTTCACACCAAAATAAATAACTACGCTAATGAGGATGATGAAGAGAAGTGTTGCTATTACTATCATATGCTATGATTGATGTTTGCGATTTAAAATGTTGGTAAACTAAATCTAACACGTCTCTGCCTGTCTCAACGATGACTGCAACCGGCCCAACAACAAGGTCGGCGCTTTCCTTCTTTGAGCTCGTTGCGCGTTCTGTCTATATGGTTTTTTCTGGTTTCCGGTTTTTTGGTGGAGATAATCCAGCAGATCCACTCATTGCGCGCAAGTGGCGTGATGTCCTCCCATGCTGTGAGAGCTTTTGGGTCAGAGATCAGGACTTTTCGTAAATCCGCTGGCACCTCGTGCACCACACCAGTGGCGATTTTTTTGGCCATATGTTTTTTATAATTTTGATTAACTACTATTATACGAACTTCTAATTTTGTGTAAAATAAGGTATAATTTTCACGAATTGTTGGTTATAGGGGAGGGGTGTATAGAGCTGTCTATGATTCCTTGACTTCTCTTTCCAAAACCATTACCATAATAGTACCACTAGTGAAGCGGTATAGGCAACCGTGGAGGTGGTACAAACTGAACAAGAGCTTTCGGTTATAACTTCATACGTATCGGCTTGTCCGGTATAGCGAAGTGAAGCCGGAGGAGCTCGGGTGGAACCGTCCATATTAATTTTAAATTTTAAATTAATGTGGGCCCCGAGACCGTGAAGCCGGTCTTTTTTTATTCCGGCTTTATAAAACATAATAACTTTGGTATAATTAACACAAAATATATGGAAAATCTACTCGACAAAGTAACCTCACTTGCAAAGCGCAGGGGTTTTATATTTCCGGGCAGTGAGATTTATGGCGGACTGGCTAATAGTTGGGACTATGGTCCACTCGGCCATTTGCTCAAGCAAAACATCAAATCACTGTGGTGGAAGTTTTTTGTGCAGGAGCGAGACGATATGGTGCCGCTTGATAGTGCTATTATCATGAATCCGAGAGTATGGGAAGCATCTGGCCATTTGCAAAATTTTACTGATGAACTGGTTGAATGCAAGAAATGTCATCACCGGTTTAGATTGGATCAGATTCCAGATTTTGTAGAAGGACAAGATATCTCAAAATTAAAATGTCCTGATTGTGGAGGCATATTTACTGACCCCAAGAGTTTCAATCTTATGTTCAAGACATTTATTGGAACGAACGAGGATACGTCGACGACTGCGTACTTGCGTCCAGAGACTGCGGGGGGCATGTTTGTTAATTTCAAAAATGTATTGAATGTCACACGACGCAGATTGCCATTTGGTATTGCGCAGATTGGTAAATGTTTTCGCAATGAAATTACACCCGGTAATTTTATTTTTCGCACGCGTGAATTTGAAATAGGCGAGTTTGAATATTTCATCAATCCAAAAGATTGGGAAAAAGTATTTGAAATGTGGCTCGGCGAAATAAAACATTGGTGGAAAGATGCCATGCAAATCAACATGGACAATCTCGTGTGGCATGAGATTCCTGATGGTGAGCGCGCGCATTATAGCAAGCGGACCGTAGATATTGAATACAAATATCCGTTTGGTGTGAAAGAATTGCATGGTATTGCATATCGTACAGATTTTGATTTGTCCCGCCATGAGGAAGTGAGTGGGCAAGATCTGAAGTACACTGATCCAGAAACGAATGAGAAGTTTTTGCCTCATGTCATTGAACCAACTTTTGGCATAGATCGTATGTTGCTTGTCGCATTGCTTGAAGCATATCATGAAGAAGAAGTTTCTACTGCCAAAGAAGGAGAGACAGAGACGCGTGTCGTTATGAAATTTCCAAAGCATTTGGCGCCAATTCAAGTTGCGGTATTGCCACTGTCAAAGAAAGAAGAATTATCATCTGTTGCTAGAGATATCGCAGCAGATTTACGTATGGTATATGCAGTAGATTATGATGAGACACAGAGTATTGGCAAACGCTATCGCAGACAAGATGAAGTTGGTACGCCATATTGCGTGACGGTTGATTTTGATAGTCTGGAAGACAAAAAAGTGACGGTACGAGATAGAGATAGTATGAAGCAGGAGCGGATTGCTATTGAAGGAATTAAGTCTTACCTTGAGGATAAATATGGATGGAGATAACCTCATTAGTTTTGATACCGCAAAGGGGGGTGAGTTTTGTGTCCATGGTAATTTTGTATCATCTTGTAAGATATGTACTGTTGGACAAGATCAAAAATATCAACTCACAGATAGTGATGGCCTATTGTTAGAAGAAAAAGAGACAGAGGCTTGGTTGGAAGAAATTGAACATGCGGAACCTTCCATTGAATGGAAGACATATGTTCCTGAGAGACAATTCGGTGTCATTATATTATTACCACATGAGTGTTTTTTAGAAGCAACTTTAAATGTTAATGATGCTGGTGAAAGAAGTATGTATATAGATATTTTTCAAGTTCATCCTAGATTGAGAGGAAAAAATAGAGGAGATAGCGCGGGAATTGGTAGTCGTTTACTTACTTCACTCGTATCAGAAGCACGAAAATATGAAGTATCTACACTCGGTGGACATTTTACAAGTAAATCCGCTCTAGCCACGCAGGCCAGAGTATGTGGGAGAGAAAGTTTAAATTTTTTTAAACATGGCACATCAGAAAGAGTGGAAAAAACATTTGAGGAAGTTATGGCTGAAAATGACCCAGATAATCCAGGACGTATTGATTATGATGTGGTAAGCACACTTTAACTTTAAGTAAGATATAATTTATATTTGAGATTAAGACATTATGGCAGAAGAAGGCCCACAACCAAGAGAAGTGACTGATCTCGCAACATGGGCAAAGGCGAAGGGTCGTTCTTTTGGCTCAGCAGAGTCAACGACACAAGGGGATACACCTCTAACTGATGACCAGACTTCAGCAGATACTTTGGATGTGTTGCCTTTGGAAGGTGATGAAACTCCTGAAGATATGTTGGCAAGAATTGAAGAGAGAATTATTGTTATGCGTCTGAGAATACAAGAATTCAATGGCAGACTTGCCATGCTGGGAGTTGCAATAGATCCAGAGACGGGCGCTTTTGATCGGACACAAGCAGTGGAAGATCATCGTACGACACAAGCACATTTGCTCACGTATGCCGAAGGACTTTCTGCAGAATACCGTCAGCTTTTGAGGTTAAAAGAACAATTAAGTGAAGATTAATATTATCTATATTTTATGCCAGATCAAGTAACAAAAGTTACCAAGGTTGGTTTCGGTTCACGTCTTGGTGGATCATTCAAAGGTATATTTTTTGGGATATTGTTGTTCCTTGCATCATTTGTTGTTATCTATTGGAATGAGGGGCGTGTGGATGTATCGGAAATAGCAAATACAGCCATAGAAATAAGCGCGACTGAACAGAATACAGATGCTGCTCTTGAGGGGCAACTGGTATCTATGACAGGTTTGCTTCAAACCGAAGATATAATTGGTGATGGTTTGTATCTGGAGCCAGGAAATTTTGTGCGTGTCTATCGCCGTGTAGAAATGTTTGCATGGAAAGAGAATTCAGACAGCAAGACAACTACCAATCTTGGCGGTTCTCAAACAACGGAAACTACATATACATACACGAAAGAGTGGTCCGTGACTCCTCAGTCGTCAAGCTCTTTTGAAGAAGTAGAAGGTCACACAAATTCAGAAAAAGCTATAGAAGACAAGACAGTAACGGCATCTAATGCCATTGTGGGTATCTATGTCGTCCAACCAGACAAAATGCAATTGCCTGCCACGACTCTTCTGACTCTTGATGATAAGATCGTCAATATTTCAACAACAAATCTAATATCTTCTAGCACACCAAAGACTGTGCGAGAAGGAAATTATATTTTTGTAGGCGAGGGTACGCTCAGTAATCCAGAAGTGGGGGACTTACGCATACAGTATGAGGTATTGCGACCAGGTAGTAGTGTCACTGCATTTGGTAAATTATCTGGCAATTCTCTCGTGTCATATACTGACAAAGATGGCACTATATTGTATCGTGCACTTGCTGAGAGTCGCGAAGATGCAGTTTCTACTATGCATAGTGAATATACATTATGGTTGTGGATTTTCCGCATTGTAGGCTTTCTCATGATGTGGATAGGGCTTTCATCAATACTTGCCCCTATTAGCGTTCTTTTTGACATTCTTCCAGCGCTTGGCTCTATAAGTAGGAGTCTTGTGGGTGGTATTACATTTGTGATTGCTCTTATATTATCTGGATTGGCTATTATTATTTCTATGTTGTTGCATAGTTTGGTTGCGCTTATTATACTTGGCGTGGTTGGCATTGGCGCAGCAGTATGGTTTGTCAAGAAAAAAATGAGATCGTGACAGAATACACAATAAAAGTATTAACGTATGAATTATCAAAAGACAATATTAGACAATGGAGCGCAAGTTATACTTGTCCCTGTTGAAGGTACCAAATCAATGACTACACTTGTCATGTATCCAGTCGGATCGCGCTACGAAAGTGAAAAAATGTCTGGAGTATCTCACTATGTTGAGCACCTTATGTTCAAGGGTACAAAAAAACGACCTAACACCTTGAAGTTGACGCGTGAGATCGACCGGCTTGGGGCGCATTACAATGCGTTTACCAGTAAAGAATATACAGGATATTACATCACGACCGATGTGAATTATGCACAGATATCGCTTGATATTTTGTCTGACATGCTCTTTGACTCACTATACGACCCAAAAGAGATGGAACGAGAAAAAGGAGTTATCGTAGAAGAAATCAGAATGTATGGGGATAATCCACTCATGAATATTGATAATATCTTTGAAGATCTTTTGTATGAAGGATGTCCATTGGGACGCGATATTGCAGGTACTGAGAAACATGTTCTTTCATATAAGCGTGATGAGGTTTTGAAATATAGAGATACATATTATCAGCCGAGCAATATGATTATCGTCATAGCAGGCAATATCGCACCAGACATTACTGATTTACTCGGCACCTATTTTGAGAATAGAAAAAACAAGTCAAACGCAAGACAAAAATTATATAAACCGTTTTGTTTTGGTTCGGCAAAAAAGTCAGATAGATTTTTTGTACAGCAGAAGAAAACTGATCAAGCACAGCTCATGCTCGGTTTTCCTGGCTTCATGTACCAGGATAAACGGAATATTCCTGAACTTGTCATGAGTACGATACTCGGAGGTTCCATGAGTTCACGACTCTTCATCCAGATTCGTGAACGTAGAGGGCTCGCGTATATGGTGCGCAGTGGCTCTCAAAATTTTCGTGATACTGGATATGTGTTTGTCCGCGCAGGACTTGAAGCAAAAAATATACAAAAAGCAATTGCGGTCATAAAAAATGAAATTGAAAAAATAGTTGAAAAAGGTGTGACAAAAAAAGAGCTTGAAGATGCCAAAACGCATATCCGAGGTTCGCTCACTTTGTCTCTCGAGGACTCGAGCGCTCAAGCCCATTGGTATGCACAGCAAATTATGTTTCAATCAGAGATCAAAACACCTGAAGAAGAGCTTACTTTAGTTGAAAAAGTGACCAATGAAGATATCAGGCGTGTAGCGCGTCAGATATTCAAATGGGATGAGATGAGAGTGGCGGTGATTGGCGATGTTGAACGTGAAGGTATTAGGTTTTAGGTAGGCTTAGGTTTTAGGGATTTTTGATAACGTATTATGCAAGAGACGAGGATAGTATCTTACAAAGATTTGATTGTGTGGCAGAAATCGATGGATTTGGCTGTAGAGATTTATCGTTTGACAGAAGATTTCCCTAAGACTGAAATGTACGGACTGACTTCGCAGATGAGGCGATCAGTAATATCTATAGCATCAAATATCGCTGAAGGCAAAACGCGAGGAACAAAAAGAGATTATAGGTCGTTTGTTGTTATAGCATTTGCATCCGGCGCTGAATTGGAAACACAAATAGAGCTAGCAAAGAGATTATTTTTTGACCAAAATTTTAACTTTGAGAAGATAGATTTACTTTTGGGTGAAATTATGAGAATGTTAAATTCATTAAAATACAAACTGGCAATCTAATCTTATCTAAAACCTAAAACCTAAAATTATCTATGACCTATAACCTAAAACCTAAAACCTATATTTTCGGGAATTGGAAAATGTATCTTGGTTTTGATGAATCAAATATTTTAGTTCACGCATTGTTGCAACAAAAATATGTTGCAGATAATATGTGTATCGCCATTTTTCCTTCGGCTTTGGCTATACGTGAAGTAGCTATGGCTGCTCAAGATACTCCTATCGCAGTGGGAGCACAAAATGTTAATTGGAATCCCAAAGGTGCATATACCGGAGAAGTATCTGCTCACATGTTCAAAGATGTGGGCTGTACCTATGCACTTATTGGCCATTCTGAACGCCGTCATATATTTGGCGAATCAAATGAAGATGTAAGAAAAAAACTAGAGGCTTGTGTGGATGTTGGGTTAATTCCTGTGCTGTGTATTGGAGAAACAAAAGAGGATAGAGAAGCCGGCAAGACCCAATATCGTCTCAAAAAACAGCTCATGAAGGCACTCGATGGCCTCGATATGCGTGGTGGACAGCTTATCATCGCGTATGAACCAGTATGGGCAATTGGCACAGGGGACGCATGTCTTCCTGATGATGCACGAGATGTAATTGGCTGGATAAGGGAAGAAGTGAAATTATATCAGAGTGGAATAGTGCCTGTATTGTATGGAGGTAGCGTCTCTGGGGACAATGTGGTATCATATGTTTCCCAAACAGAGATTGATGGGGTACTCGTAGGCGGGGCTTCGAGCACCTATGATACTTTTTCTACGCTTATTTCTCGCGTGATTTCAAAGTAAGCATGATATATGACGGTTATTTTGCCTTTTATCCTCATTGTATTGTCACTCACGGTGATAATTATTGTAATCGTGCGGAAATATCCACAGTTGTTACTTTTGGATATAGATTCACTGCCCGAGGTTCAGGAGGCAAAAAAGAAAAACACTATTATAAAGAAGCGTGCAGAAAAGGAAAGCTCTGCTATATATAAAAATTTTTTGGAGAAATTAAAGCCAATTATACAATGGGGAAAGAATCTCCAGCTTTCATTTCGGAAATTAGTTGGGAGGGTAGAGCGCAAGGCATCTATGGAAGAGGCAAAAAATATTAAGCCAGAAAGTCGTGAAGAGCGCCGTCTCAAAAAAGAGGAATCAAAACAATTGGTCGTAGATGCAACTACTGACATCGGTCAAAATGATTTTGTCACCGCAGAAAAAAAATATTTAGCTGCGCTTAAACAGGATCCAAAAAATAAAGAAGCATACAAAGGATTGGCACGTGTCTATTATGCACAAGGACAGAAGGATGAGGCAAAAGAGACGTATAAATTTATTTTGCAACTTGACAGTAATGATGAAGACACCAATGTACAATTGGGTCAGATCGCAGAAGAAGAAGGAAACACAGAAGATGCAGTAGAATATTATCAACAAGCGGTTATTTCGAATCCACACAACCCCCAGCGTTTTGTAAAAATTTTTGATTTGCTTTTTGGTATAGCACAGTATGAGACAGCGCTCGAAGCTATAGAGCAGGCTCTCGAACTTGAACCACAGAACCCGAAATATCTTGACAATTTCATAGAAACGAGTATACTAATCGGGCGTAAAGATTTGGCTGAGGATGGGTATGCTCAGTTACGCATGATAAATCCAGAAAATCAAAAGCTTGTTTCTTTTCGACAACGTATTGACGAAATTAAATAATCGTCTTTTGAAAACTATGCCGGGATAGCTCAGCTGGTAGAGCAGCTGTTTTGTAAACAGCGGGTCGCGGGTTCAAATCCTGTTCCCGGCTCACATATTAATTTCAAATTTTTAATTTTGAATTTCAAAACAATTTTAAATTCTATAGTTTATTAATTCGGAATTTTTTTAAAATTTGAAATTAAAAATTAGAATGATGGGCAGATTCCCGAGCGGTCAAAGGGGATCCCGCCACGGCGGGATAAATCTGTTGGCTTTATATGTTTTATGTATATATTTTGCAGAGCAGAAAGGACAATAGATATTATATTGGTTCAACAGGTAATCTAAATCAGCGTTTAGAAAATCATAATCAGGGTTTAGTCAAATCCACAAAAAGTCGATTGCCATTTGAACTGATTCACTATGAACTATATAAAACTTTAAGTGAAGCTCGTAAAAGAGAAAATCAAATAAAAAGATACAAAGGTGGCAATGAATTTAAAAAAATACTACAAAAATAAATAAGGGCAGATTCCCGAGCGGTCAAAGGGGATCCC